>Ga0208905_1000106_pt1 | contig 39931 bp, 31 predicted proteins | sample AntAceMetag02UKS_FD_184776 | JGI IMG/M metagenome (GOLD analysis project Ga0208905, IMG submission 184776) | Saline lake microbial communities from Ace Lake, Antarctica - Antarctic Ace Lake Metagenome 02UKS (SPAdes) (version 2) | ecosystem: Environmental > Aquatic > Non-marine Saline and... | reverse complement strand
AAAAGTGCATGATTATTTCGAAAAGCAGGGTTATGATAATACCGACACAAATACAATCATTGATAAGTATGTCAATACTATCTCAGACACACTGACCAATCTGACTACTTCCGGGCAGGCCTACTCAGCGGTTCTGGGCGCGGCGGACTTCAATCTGATGCTGAGCGCGATGAAAACCGACAGGAATATCGTCATCCTCTCCAACCCCCGTATTATTGTCCATGAGAATTACGCGGCCAAGATATTCGTCGGGGAGCGGTACCCGATCCTGAAGACCGAGGTCGGTTCCGAAGGTGGGGGCGCGGTCGGGGGGACCTCGGTCGATGAATGGAAGGAGATCGGCATAACCTTGAAGGTGATTCCCCAGGTTCGGGCCAGGGAAGAGGGTGACGGGGATCGCATCAACATGATTATCCACCCGGCGGTGAGTACGACGGACGAAAATGCCTACTCGGTAGACAATCAGGGCAACCAGGTCTACAGTAGTTATCCGATTATCAAAATTCGCGAGGCTGATACTAATGTCACAATCAACGATGGAGATACTATCGTTATTGGCGGTCTGATATCCAGCGTAACTGTTGATCAGGAGGACAAGATTCCTCTCTTGGGTGACATTCCCATCCTTGGTTACCTCTTTAAGGAAGAGTATACCAAGCTTGAAAAGACCAACCTTTTGATCTTTATCACCGCCAGGATTGTTACGGAAGATATGGAACTCTCCGCCTACGAGAAGATTATGCTGGAGAAATCTCCTCCGGATGCCTTGGAAGATGTTCGTTATGTTGAGGACGATCAGGTCAGACCCTATCTCTATAAGAGCGCCAAAGAACCCGAACCGGAGAAACCGGAAGAAGAAGAGGGAGAAGAGAGCAAGGTGGAGGAGAAAGAAGGGAATAAAGGTGAATTTCAAGGCCGGACTATTACCAAAGCGATGAAAAGGAGTCGGAGGAGATGACAGCTTTTATCTTAATAGGTTTAATCGCGTTGATATCGGGAATATTGTTCCTGGTTGCCCCCGGAATGTTGATTAAGTTAAGCGGACTATTGAACCAGATTGTCTCAACTGATCACAAAACACTAAAGTACCGGATCTCGGTGGGAATCATCTTCATCATCATCGGGCTCTTCTTTCTGTTCATGGCCTATTACTTCTCCAATCCGTATTAGTACTTTGGAATTTTGCGTCTAAAGCCGCATCTTTGACAATAATTTTGGAGTGCGGTAGCTTGCTACCGCGATTATACGAAAAGCACAAGCGAGCTTGCGCACTCCAAATTTGCGCCGAAGGTGCTAATTTCTGTAAATCCAGAGCAGTTAAACCACGAAGATTACGAAGGAAAGTGAATGGAACAAAATAGAGTTCCTTCGTGTCCTTTTTCCGCCCCGTAGGGTAACCGTACGGGGGTGATCTTCGTGGTGAACTTCAATCGAAAAACATTCTGGTTCGGATTAGTCATCCTGGCTGAACTTGCGATCATCCAGCTCTATATCTCCCCGGTTCTAACCTATAGTTCAATAGGATTTCCCTTAGACGATAGCTGGATATACGTCGTCTTTGCCCGTCATTTTGTCTCTTCAGGTGAAATTGCCTTCAATCTCGGCCACCCGTCAGTAGGATTTACCAGCAGCCTCTGGTTTCTCTTCCTCAGCATCGGGTGGTTTTTGGGTTGTTCTCCCGTCGTCAGGGGCATTTTTCCGGGCTGTGCCGCTCAGATAACGCTGCCAGTAGTGACTGGATTGCTGGGTTACCGGTTTCTATCGCCTGTGGGAGAGGTTTTCAACCTCGATTCTGAGGCCGAACAATCGGGGTTACAAACCCCTCCCACAAAAGGCCGGGCAATCGGGCTTTAAAAGCCCTCCCACAGGGACAGGGCAATCGGGCCGGGAAGGCCCTCCCACATAGAGTTGTGGGAGATAGACAACTTCAATGTTTTGGATTTTTAAAAAAGAATGGTTTCGGCTGTTATTGATCTGCTTGGCGACCGTGATCGCCTACGGAAACGCCTTCCAGGTCCCTTTTGTCTATGACGATCTCCCCCAGATTGTGGAGAGCGCCTTTATCAAAAATCCCGCCTTCCTCCCCAAGCTTTTTACCGCCGACTATTTCCAGCTCTCTCCCAAGCGCTACCGCCCTATTACAGTGGCGTTTTATTTTCCCCAGTATGCCTTCTGGCGTTTGAATCCCTGGGGCTATCATCTCTTCAAACTTCTCCTCCACCTGGCGAACGTTATTCTACTCTATTTTTACCTTCGTTTGCTGGGAGTTCCATCAAACATCCGGGTAGTCAGCGCCGCGCTCTTCGCCCTCCATCCGGCCCAGACTGAGACCATAACCTGCATTTCGTTTCTGGATGAACCCCTGATGTTCTTCTGGTTTATGCTCACCCTGATCGCGGCCACGAGATCACTCTCCGGCAATAGCGGCGGAGCGTGGTATTCCATCTCCCTCTTGTTTTATATTTTGTCGCTCGCCAGCAAGGAACCAGCCATTGTTCTTCCGGTGTGGCTCTTTCTTCAGTGCTTAGTATTTTCCTTCCCCGGTCGGCGCCGGCGATATTTTTTCTGGTGCGGTTACTTATTAACCACCGGCATCTGGGTGATGATCAGGTTCGGAATCATGAACCGGGTCGGCCCGGCGCCTGATGCTGTGTCATTGACCACCGGCGGGTTGACTCTGATTGTCTCCTCCTTTCTTCATTATCTCAGAGTGGCGTTCTTACCCGTTAATCTTTGCCTTGATTATACTCTTCCCCTCTCCGGGGGCGTCTTCACTCTTCCTCTGCTCTGGCTCTGCCTTCTTGTTTGCCTGGGAACAGCTTGTATCCTCAGCGGCATCTTCAAATCCCGCTTCCTGCTGCTGGGCTGGGGAATATTTATAATTTCTCTTCTCCCGTTTTTAAATATAATTAGGACACCCCATCTTGTGTCCGATAGATACCTCTATCTGCCCCTGGCGGGTTTCTCGCTTGTGGGAGCTACTCTGGCGCTGAAGGCAGGATCAAGATTACGAACCGGGCGATGGCGGTGGCTCTTTAATATCAGTTTCATCATCGTTTTTTTATGCTGGGGAACATTGATCCAGAAAAGAAACCGGGTCTGGCGGAGTCCCCGGCGATTATGGGAAGACGTTCTCAATTATTCTCCGGGTAGTGTTACCGCCCTGAGCAATCTGGGGAGCACATATCTTGAAAAAGGTAACTTTCCGCGGGCGGAGGAATACTACCGGATGGCTCTTGAATCGTTTTCTACGCCCTCGACGACGGTGGCGGTATATACTAACCTGGCGGAAGCGCTGTGGGAACAGGGGAGAAAGGATGAGGCGCTGCGGACTCTGAAAAATGCCATCCGGATCTATCCCTGGTTCCCCCGCGCGTTTTATACTCGCGGCCGTTTCTTTTATCGGGAGGGAGAGGTGGTGCCGGCTTTGAAGGATTATGAATCGGCGCTGAAGTTAACCCCCTATAATTACCTTGTTTATGATTACCTTGCTGAGCTATTTGCTTCTCAGCATTACTGGGAAGAAGCGGAGGATTATGCCCGGAAAGTGATTGATTTAAACCCGGATTATGCTCTCGGCTACGATCATCTGGGAGTTATCTACGCCAACCAAGGGAGGGGGGATGAAGCCCGGGCTCAATGGAGACGGGCGCTGAAACTGGACCCGAATCTCCAGTCCGTCCGCAATAATCTGGCGGCGGCGGAATAACTTCAATAAATTGTCTATGGGAGGGGCTTCCAGCCCCGATAATCGCCCCACCGGGGCGTGGCTCCCACAAAAGATACAATCATGAAAAAAAATCAGTTAAAATTTTTGCGAAGTAAAAATTTTAGAAGTAAAAATTTTAAGATTGAGTTGTCCCTGATTATTTTGCTGATTGTAGGCTCAGTCACATTTTCTCCCATTCTAAAGAACAGCTTTATTAACTGGGATGATCCGGCCCAGCTTCTGGAAAATCCCCTGGTCCGGGGATTTTCCGCCCGGAACCTGGGAAAGATATTCACCACCTCGGTGGTGAGTGAATATCACCCACTGGTGACGGCGATCTTCTTCTTCGAATACCATCTCTTCGGCCCGAACCCGTATCCCTATCACCTCCACAGTCTCATTCTTCACCTGATCAATGGATGGTTGGTCTTTTTTCTCTTTTACCGGCTGAGCGATAAAATCCCGGTGGCCCTGGCGGGTTCGCTCCTCTTTCTGGTCCACCCTTTCCAGGTCCAGGCGGTGGCCTGGATCTCGGCCCGAAAAGACCTTCTCTTTATTTGTTTCTACCTTGCGTCTTTTCTTTCGTATTACTTTTTCCAGAGCGATAAAAAGAAAAGTTTGTATCTTCTGTCGTTATTATTTTTCATCTGTGCGCTGTTATCTAAAGCTTTAGCGATAACTCTGCCGGTGATTCTACTCTTGTGGATTTACTCTGAAAAAAAGAGAATCACCAGCCGGGAACTCAAAGGGATATTGCCATTTATTTTCCTGGCCCTGACGACCGGCTGGTTTGCCCTGAGAATGCAGGTGGTCCGCGAACCTGGGAGCGCCGCTCACCTCGATTTTAGTTTTGAGAACGTAATTTTAATGTTCGGGAATTGTAAGTTTTATCTCCTTCATCTGATTCTTCCCTTCAATCTATCACCGATCTACATCTTTCCGAAGAGCATCAATTTCTGGGAACCGCCCTTCTTCTTTTCTTTCTTCCTCATTTTCTCTCTGCTGATTGGATTATGGTTGTATCGAGGCAACAGATCCCTTGTCCGGGGCGCGGTTTTTTTTATTATCACATTATTCCCGGTATTGAGATTTATCCCTTTTGCCGGGGTCGAGGTGGTGGCGCACAGATTTATTTATCTTTCTGGCGCGGGACTTTTTTATATCGGGGGATGGATATTTTATCGGCTTATGCGGCAGGGGCCGAGAAGAATAAGGAGATATGGTATTATTATTCTCTGGACGGCAATTATCCTTTCCCTGGCTATCTTAAGCGCGCACCGTTGCCGTCTCTGGAAAGATAGCCCGACCATCTGGAATGAAGCTATTAAGAAGCAGGGGAAGAGTGAATTATTTTATCATATGCTGGCTGACTATTATTTTAAACGGGGTAATTTTCAGGAGACAATCGAATTCTGTGATAGATCAATAATAGTTAATCCGGCCATGGCATACTCATATCTGCTCAAGGCCCGAGCTCAACTGATTCTGGGAGAGAGAGAAGAAGCGAAAAACACTTTTGAGGAATATATATTGGTTTTAAATAAATTGGGAAGATGGGAACAGGCTCGACGGGAAGAGAAGCAATTGAAGAAATTCATGAAGGTGTTTTAATGAAGAGGATCGATAATCTTATTTATTTTTTCCCGAGTAATGCTTTGGGGCGGAGCGAAAAAATAAGATACCTGTTTCCATGAAAATAAACGGAAAATTTTTGGATAAGCTCAACAGTTACCTGGCTTTTCCGGTTCTCCTATTAGGATTGTTGGTAATTCAGTTGCGCGTTCTGGCTCACTTCCCCTATTTTGATGAATGTCTTCATCTCCATTACTTGTGGCTGCTTTCGAAAGGTCTCCAACCGCATGTTGATTTCTGGTGCACCTACCCAATCCTGGGGTATATATTTACATTGCCGTTCTTCCGGCTGTTCCCCACCACCGCGTATCTTGTTCTTGAGCTGAGAATTTTCAACACCCTCCTCATTATATTACTGTGGGGAATTTTCACTTTTCACGGGAGACGGGTTACGGGAAAATGGTTGTGGGGTTTCATCCCGTTTATTCTGGTCCTGTTTGATCCGGATTTGGGAGCATTCTTCTCGGAATACAGCATTGACCATTTTGCCGTTCTGCCGGCGATCGCGGCCATGGTGATAATGTTCATGAAGCCGAATTTAATCCGAATCGGTCTTATAGCGGCCCTGGCGCTTTTATCGGTTATGTTTACTCCAAAATACGGACTTCTTCTTCTGGGGGCGGGAGCAGGCTATTATATTTATTGCGCGCGGCATTTTTGCGGGTTATTAAAAATCTTGTCTATGATCGCGGCCGGATCCGCGGTGGCTTTGGTTTTTACTGAAAGCGTTTTCCTGTTGTCCGGATATTCGCTCTGGGAGAATCTTTACCGGGCGCATCTCTTCATGTTACGATATAAATCCGGGATTATTTTAACCGCGGCAATCTTCAGCCGTAAGGGGGCGCTGTTCTTCGCTGCCCGGTATGGCTATATAATCCTTCTCATGATCGCGGGAATAGCGGCTTGGGGTCGGTTTTCTTTCCGTCAATCCGGAGTGGCTGCCTGGACGGGATGTGGCGCCCTTGGAGGGGTCATTTGTTCTCTCCCCGGATTGAATCCGCATTTCGAACAATACCTTGCTCCCGTGATACTGGTATTGCTTCTGTTTACACCGTATATATATTTTTTGGTATGTTACCGACGATGGCAGAGCATAATTATGTTTCTCCTGATACTGGTTGCTCTCACGGCTGGGACATTGACTTTCCCAATCGCCGTGACAGAATTGTCAGGAACCCTCCCGTGTCCCCGGGCTCCAGATAGACAGTACTTAGCATTATCCCCCAGTAAGAAATATTCAACCATGAAAACTTTATGTCATATCCAGGATTTACTGGAGATAATTCCCGAAGATGAAAAGGTGGTCGGCATCTGGTTTGGCCATCCTATTTTCCGGATGGATGAAACGTTTGTCACGTATGACGAGAGGCCGACGTTCATAAATTTTATCGGGGAAGATGAAAAGGCGCGGGGATATTTCAGCCCGGATTATTTCGCGGGGGAATTGCGGAGAAATCCCCCGGCCTGTGTCTGTTTCCTGAATCTAGACCGGAACTATCCCCCTGGATGGCGGGAAATCGTTTTTGAATTCCTAAAAACCCATCAGGATGAATATACCCTCATCTTCCAGGGGAACTTGCCGGTCCACATAAGGAATGATTTGCTGCGTTGAGGCTTGAGATTCCGGCGGGGAGAGTATAAAGAAGCGGTCGATCATCTCATCCGGGCGCTGAAATTAAACCCGGATTTTGCCGCTGCCCGCGACTGCCTGGAGAAGGCGAAAGAAAAGGCGGGGATGATTCGTTGAGCAAGTTAAAACTCACATTTCTCCAGTGCCCGGATACCCAGCTTAAACGGGAGGTAACTCCCCAGGATGGAAAGAAGCAGGACGAAGACCACCGCGAGCACGGGGGTTAGGGAATGACCGGCGGCCGTCCCCATTTCCCCTGGGTGACATGCGAGTGCCAGCGCGCCGACCATAAGCGAGATATAGATCAGGCTGAGTATAAGGTTGAGGGTCCCGCCGAATCCCGAAGCGATCCGGGCCGGGTTATCTTCGGTGAATTGAGGGAAGATTGTTCCCAGCCCGGTCGCTAAACTCACCAGTACCCCCGCCATCAATACTATCGCCCCGCAGGTAATCAGCGTCATCAAGCCGGAGACCTCCAGTATGTGATTGGAGAGGAGCATCAATGGCACGGTAACCACAACTGCCGCGATAAAGCTGGACCAGAACTTGATCCGGAAGATGGCCGATCTTCGAATTGGAGTCAGACCCAGCACCCAGAACGTCCGCCCTTCCAGGCTGAACGAAGGGTAGACAAAGCGGGTGGTTAGTGTAGCCAGGATCAGCGAAGTAGCCCCCATGTTGAAAAACGTAATCAGGTTTTTCCAGAAGGGTTGATAGACGTTACGAGGCATGTTCTTGATATTCAGAATATAGATAGTTAAAAGTCCGAAGAGGATTACCGCCTGGAGCCACTGGGCCGGTTCCCGGAGAAATGTCTTCAGGTCCTTGACCAGGAGCGCCCGGGTGGGAGAGGGGAGGAAGGAAAAGACTGCCGATAACGCTTCCTTCCCCTTACGGTGTAACTTTTTCTTCTTCGGCGCTCTACGGCTGTGATAGATAGACCAGGTTTTAATATATGTTCGTTCAACAGTCAGCTCGACGACCTGCCAGGCCAAGAGAGCGTTGACCGTCAGTACCGCGAGAAATCCGAGCGACCTGACAACTCTTCCTTTTGCGGCCTGGATAAATCCCTCCGCGGCCCAGAACCCGGGAAGAAGGGGACTGAGTGTGATCCGGCTATGATCGAGCAGCTTGTTGAGGAGGAGTACATCCCGCCCGGTGTCAGGTGCAACGGCGGGAATTAGTTTATGCCAGAGGGGAGCGGAGAGGGCGATCGAGATAATTACTATGATAATCGCTATTTTGGTCTTTTTCAACATTAATAGGCGCGGGATCAAAGCGGCGATCAGAATTCCAATCAACGCGGCCAGAATGGCCAACCCGGCCGCGAAGAAGGGAAGCGAGAGGTAGGCATAGAGAGAGAGTTGATGGGTCAGCCCATAAGCCAGAATCACGGGAAAGATGAGGAAGACTGTGGCCCAGGTGCTCAAGAAGATCCCTTCCAGGAGCAGGAACCGGAATACGATAGAGTGGGGGAGGGGGAGGGTAAGGAGGTAGGCGGTCTCGTCGCCCTTGAGATGAAGCTGGAAAGAGATTGCCGTATTGCTGAAGGTCAGCATAATAAAGAGAGCAAAGGTCAGAAGATAGATCAGCCGGTCGATCAGAATCTCTCCCACCCCCAGAAAAGTTTGAAGGAAGAGAAAACTCCGGTAGAAACCAGCGAAGATCCCCGCCCCGACCACCAGGAGAACGAAAACGCCGATGAAGAACCTCATCCGCCCCTTTTTTAGCAATTCGCGAAGACCATTCCTCAATTGATCCCGCCGAAGAAGAAATAAATAACGCATAAAGATAAAATCCCATATTCTAATTTGTATTTTGCTCACTTTAGTCACTTTAGTCACTTTAGTCACTTTAGTCACTTTAGTCACTTTAGTCACTTTAGTTCACTTTCTTTGTCCTCTTCTTTCGTCAACTTTAAAAACACCTCCTCCAACCGCCCGTCTACCCCGCTCTGTTTCCTCAATTCCCCCAGACTCCCGCAGGCGATCAACTCCCCTTCATGGATAATACCGACCCGATCTGCGATCTCCTCGGCAACGGCCAGGGTGTGAGTCGACATAAAGACAGCGGCGCCCCTCCGGCAGCGCTCTATCAGGTTATCCTTGATCAACCGCGCGGTCCTGGGGTCGAGCCCCACCATTGGCTCATCGATGATCAAGACCCGTGGATCATGAAGAAACGCCGCAGCGAAGACCAATCGCTGACGATAACCGTGGGAATAACTCCGGATCAATTCATCCGCCTGATCGCGGAGTCCGAGGAGATCAAGATATTCTTCGATCGATTCGACAATGCTTCTGTCGTCCATGCCGTAGACCCGGCCAACGAATCGCAGGAACTCCCGGCCGGTGAGCTTTTCGTAAAGGTAGGGAAAATCAGGGATGTAGCCGATCAGCTTCTTCGCCTCAACCGAGTTCTCTTGTATATTATATCCGCCGATTAAGGCCCTCCCTCGAGTCGGCAGGAGGAGCCCGACCAGCATCTTGATGGTGGTGGACTTCCCGGCCCCGTTCGGTCCGATAAAGGCGAACAGCTCCCCTCTCGGTATATCCAGGTTCAGGTCCCTGACCGCCGTCTTATCCCCGAAGACCTTGGTTAGTTTATCTGTCTTTATCATATTTTTCGGTATTCTCCAGGTATGCCATAACCTCATCCGAGCTTTGTTTCACCAACATCCACCCGAGCGGGGTTGCGATCTTCAGCACCTTCCCGGTCGTGTCCAGACGTATATCGACTGTCATCCCGCCATAGAAAGCCAGCAACCGGTAACCATCCTCCGTCTTCTCGGTCACTTCGAAACGGATATTCCCCGATTCCGGCCGCCCCGCGGACAGGCTGGCCAGAGGATCCAGGGTGGGAATGGAGAAGGACTCTCCCTCTCTTAAAGGACGAAGAGAAAAGAAGGGGGTGAGCGCGTAAAGCGGAAGCGAAGGGTTGGGGAGGGGGAAGGTTAATTCTTTCTCCTTCCCGCCGTAACTGGCTATTACCTTTAAATGATTATCTTCCAGCCGGGCTTTCAGGTTGAAAGGCGGAGCGGCGGACTTAACGGAGACGTTCAGTCGCTCGATTTCCCCGCCCGGGGCGATCAGGCAGAAACTATGAATATGAACCTGGTTTGTCCGGCCTTGAAAAGAGACCTCCAGCCAGATGGTACTGTCGAGGGCGGAACCGTAAAACCCTTCCTCCCGATAGGGGTAGAGAACGGTATGGGTGTAGCCGGTCTGCCGACCATTGAAGAAGATCCCCATCCATTCATCCCCCACCAGGTCGGGAAGTCCGGCCTGAAGGAGGGGGATGGAGGAAGAACTCCCGGCCAAGGAGGGAATGATCTCCTTATGAAAGAAGACCACCATCACCACCAGCCAGAGAAAACAAATCACGGCGGGGCGAAGAAATCTACTGACTTTACGATGATTGACCGGGTTAGACATGACGGACTGTCTTGGAATATCTTTGATTATCTGTGGGTCCACGACATTAAAAATGTTGGGATCCCACAGTAACGTTTTAATTATTTACAATTCCGGAATGGATTGGTAGAAAAAAATACAGGGCCTCAGCCCTGTATTTTTTACACAATCCGGTTTAAGCACGCCTATAAGCATGCTTAAACCGGATTAATCGGAGACGATAATCTCCTTCCAGTCTTCCCTTGATGGGGGATTAACCGGTGTACCGCCATCGCCCCCGTCGCCCCCGCCGCCCCCGCCACCTGCTCCACCGTTCGGCCCCTGGTAATTGAGCGGATAACAGATCGACCGGCTTCCTCCGATCTCGACGCTGTTGGCGATGATCGCCGCGTAGATCCAGCCGGCCCCTTCGATTACCATGTCCGCGTTGGGGGCGTAGAAGCTGCCAGCCGTCCCGTTCGCGGACCCCCCAATATCGATCGTGGGCCCTGTGCAGACCACATCAAATTGGTTGGAGCTTCCACCCACGTTGAAGTTCGACGCGCCGTCAAACACGATGCTGTTCTTCACCGCCATGACGATGCTCGCGTTAGGGTCAAGGAGCATGTCATTGCTCCCCCCATGGTGGAAGTTATCGCAGTAGAATGCCATATTTCCGGTGTAATGGTAAGATTGACTCGCCCCGCTCTCAAAGTTGTTGAAACGGTACTGATCTCCGGTAAAGTAGACCTCCTTCCAGGTCCCGACGAAGTTATGATTCTCGTCGATGTAGTAGTCGTCGTACCAGGCCTGTCCTTCGCTGGCCGGGATCAGGACTCCCTTGTCCATGACGCAGATGGTGGGGTCGTCCTTCTGGGTGTAGGAGATCTCACCGGTTGGTCCCCCGTTCTCCGCGGCAAAACCGCCGTGCTGGACGTAATAGTCGTAATCGGTCGTGTCGGTATCCCCGTCATTATCCTTGTCCCACTGGGGATCGATGACCGGGAAGGCGGCATAGCCGGGATCATACGGCCAGCAGGGGGTGCCCGAGTTATAGGTCCCTTCCGGCGGCCACCAGCCCTGGAGTGGGAAGGTATTCCGGGGTCCGGCAAACTCGCGGTCATCCCCCTCTTCTCCAGTGGTGCCAATCGGGAGCTTGTTCCCAACTCCGCAAGACCAGCCTGCTTGCAGGTGAGTTAAGTCACCCCCCTGGACTTCGTCCATAATCGACTGAGAGACATTGACATGCCCGCTGACCGTCACCGACCCCGAGAGATAGATCTGCTCGTTGCTCCCGCAGTGCCCCGGTCCCATATTACTGATGCTGGATGGGGGTATAGGATAGACGGTCGGGTTATAGGAGTAGCATCCTCCAGACCCGGTCAACTGGAACTTGGTCTTCCCGAAGACACCGGTCCCGGGCGGGAAATATCCCCCACTCCCGCCGCCGGGTTCAGTCGGCAGTACGACATGCTCGGTCACGCTCCTCGATGCCCCCCGGGCATCATTGCTAATTGGCAGAATGAAGAGAGTGATCAGGAAAAACACTACCACCGCCCATCCTCCCGGCACAGTTTTCATTGCACTTCTCCCTGTTATATTATTTTATGGTGTAATAAAATTGAACCAATGCTTTTATCTATAGTTAATCGGAGATGATTATCTCTTTCCAGTCTTCTCTTGATGGGGGATTAATCGGCGTACCCCCGCCGCCACCTCCACTGCCTCCGGCTCCTCCGTTCGGCCCTTGATAATTGAGTGGATAGCAGATTGAGCGGCTTCCTCCGATCTCGACGCTGTTGGCGATGATTGCTGCGTAGATCCAGCCGGCCCCCTCAATCACTATGTTGGCGTTGGGGGCATAGACGGAACCGGCTGTTCCGTCCGCGGACCCACCGATATTGACCGTGGTTCCGGTACAGACCACGTCAAACTGGCTGGACGACCCACCAACATTGAAGTCCGACTCACCATCAAATACGATGCTGTTCTTCACCGCCATGACGATGCTCGCGTTGGGGTCAAGGAGCATGTTATTGCTCCCCCCATGATGGAAGTTTTCGCAGTAAAAGTCCATGTTACCGGTGTAGTGATAGGACTGACTCGCCCCGCTTTGGAAGTTATTGAATCGATATTGTGTCCCGGTGAAGTAGACTGTCTTCCAGGTCCCGACGAAGTTATGGTTCTCGTCGATATAGTAATCCTGCCCCTCACTGGCCGGGACTAGAACTCCTTTGTCCATCACCATAATCGTGGGATCGTCCTTCGCGGTATAGGAAATCTCGCCGCCTCCGCCTCCTCGTTCAGCGGCAAAGCCGCCTTGAGTGACGAAGTAGTCATAATCGGCCGTGTCGGTATCCCCGTCTCCGTCTTTGTCCCACTGGGGATCGACGACCGGAAAGGCGGCATAGCCCGGATCGTACGGCCAGCAGGGGGTGCCCGAGTTATACGTACCCTCCGGCGGCCACTCGCTTGGTTTCCAGCCCTGGAGTTGGGAAGTATTACGGGGTCCCTGAAACTCCCGCAAATCTCCCTCTTCTCCGGTCATCCCGACGGGGAGCTTTGTTCCTACGGAGCAGGACCAACCGCCTTGAAGATGGGTGAAGTTTCCCCCCGCGACCTCGTCCACAATCGACTGGGGAACGTTCACATGGCCGCTAACGGTGGACGATCCATCGAAGTAGATATGTTCATTGCTCCCGCAGTGACCCGGTCCCATCTGGCTGATATTGCTGGGGGGAGAGGAGTAGACCCTCGGATCGTAGGAGTAGCACCCGCCGGATCCGGAAAACTGGAACTTGGCCTTTCCGAAGACGCCGGCCCCGGGCGGGATGAAGCCGCCCTCGCCGCCACCTTTGGTCGGCAGATCGACCTGCTCGGCCAATCTTCTGGTTGCTTCTCCCCAGGCGGGGTTGCTAAGCAAAAAGATAAAGAACAGGGACAGACAGAATACCACCGACCCCCAAACTCCCGGCAGCATTCTCATTTGCGACCTCCTTTTCAAAATTATTACTGTTTCAAACATCTACCCATACATAAATATAAGGCGAAATTATTGATTTGTCAAGTATTTAAATTTATTTAAAATTTATTTAAATCAATCCACATTGGCGGTGGCGTTGAGAGTGATAGAACCGGTTGCCGGCCAGTTGATACTGAGGTCAAATGTCCCGTCTCCCATGGGTTCATCATCATAGAGGGGGATAACGGTATCGGGAGGCCATCCCGCCGGTCTTGTTCCATTCTGATCAGAAATATACTTCTTTCCTATCTCCAATGCCCCCTCGGTAATATAAAATGATTTTATGGAATTAAAAGGCGCCTCTTGGGATATTAGCTGGGTAGAAATAATATTGACGAATGTATATGCGACGATCCCGATAATGAGCATGATCGCGATCAAGGCGACTAGTGCCAACCCGTTTTCCGAGTTCTTTGTTATATTAGAACGCTGATTCATTATATATATTCCTTCGATATACCCAGTCATTCTTCTGTTTTTAGGGTGTTGGTGTTGGTATTGGTGTTGGTGTTGGGATGCCGCCGCCAGGAGCAGGTTGTCGTGGCCAGACTGCGGATCTCATGCGGATAGTGGTATTTTCTTTCGATAGGGTAAAATCAATCGTGACCACTTTGGTGCCGATGTCCTGGCTTGGATTAAAGATGGAGATATTATCAACCAGGTCAAATGTCCCCGCGGTGGTGGTTCTCACGATCTCGCTGCCGTTTTTTGAGAAAGTTACCATTAGATTCGGGTCTTCGGGCGTTCCGATATGCTTGGTGAAGGAGATAGTTTCGCCGCCCACCGCAATGCTCCCGGGATTCGTCTCACGGACCTCTCGGATCATCTTCTCCATGGCGATCCTCCCTCCCTGAGATACCATCAGATAATCCCGGGAAGATGTGACATAGATCGAAACAGACTTAAGGATAGCCTGAAATGCGAATCCGGCCAGGATAGCCATGAGAACGATGACCAGTGCCAGCTCGATCAGGGAGTATCCCTTGGCCGAACTTCGATGATGGTGACGATATCTCATTACGTTGCCTCGTATCTGTTTTTAATCCGTCGTGATCGGCTATGATATTGGCGTTGGTGTTGGCTACGGTGGTGGCATAGGCGCTCCCCAGTCTGTTTTGACCGTCACCAACTCCAGAAACGGATCCGGATCGAGTTCAGGATCATTATAGGTCACTCGAAGGGTAATCTTTCTAACTCCAGCGACTACCGGACCGAAGGTGACGGTATCATCAATTGCGCATTCGCTGGTGTAATCGGGAAACCCGTCAATGGCGGTACTGGCCCACCCGGCAACCGTGTCGTAAGTACGACAGATGACCCTCGTCTCCATCTCCTCCTGGGCCAGGAAGGTTAACGTGGTCATTATCATTGGCTGATCCAGCTCAGATACTCCTTCAACGAACGGGAGGATCAGGGTCGGGAGGATGATAGCCGCCACCAGGATCATTACCGCGATCTCGATCAGCGTAAACCCGGCGCCATTCCTGTATCCGGTTCTAAAGAAGTGATGAAAGTTCATTATAGATCTCAATTTATCGTTGTTTTTCCTGTTAGAGCTAAGATCGTTATCGACTTGTTATCTGGCCCGCTGGTAATAGTAAAGGTGCCAACACCTACGGTAGGCTCGCCGAATGAGTTGAAGGTTATCGTATATGCCCCGGAGGTTGCTCCTCCCGGGAGTGTCTTTGTTATCCCGCCCATAATATAAGTGCTATCACCGTTAAATTGGATCGTCATTAAAGCGCTCTCGAACATGGCGGCGGTCTGAGTGGCCCGGATATCGGTAACGGCCATCTCCGCCGCCAGGAGCGCGGAGAACTGTGTGGTGGATAGTATCTTGGGGATGATGGCGATCGCCAGAATGCCGATAATCAGTACTACAATCAGGATCTCCATCAGTGTAAAACCGGCGTTATTCGAATTAGCTTTCGCCTTCATAATTACTCCATCATCCCATCATAGCTATACACATCCTACCATACTAAATATAGAACTAAAAGCACGATTTGTCAAGAAATTTTCGCTTATTTTAGCGCCCCCCTCCTTGACATGGCCGGAAATAGAGTTATATTTATTATAAAAAGGCACGGGAACCTTGAATATATTGTAATTTCCTTTTCCTTTTTTATTCAACAAAAAGAGTTACACATCAAGGGGTAAAATGCCGTCTTGGACTATAAAAAATCCTGGTTATACATTGCCCGAATGAAATTATTTTAGTTTAACCAACAACTCTGACGAAGTCGGAGCTAGTATAAAGTAGCCCCGCCAGGCGGGGCTAATTTATATGAAACACCTGAGTCTAATTAAAGTTGTGATTATTATCTTGGGGTTCATTCTCATCCTCCCGCTCTCATATTTGCGGGCGTTTGAGATCGATCAACCCGCCGATATTGTAATCGGACAGCCCGGCATGTTCAACAACGGGCCCAACCGGGGCCCCTTCGATCCTGTCTCACCGCCGGATGCTGATACTCTGTGGTGGCCCGGGGGGATTCAGATATACAACGGGAAACTCTTTGTCGCCGATTACCTCAATCAACGGGTCTTAATCTATGACCCGGTACCGAGCTGGAACAACGCCACCGCTCAGGTGGTGATCGGCCAGGCCGATATGGTCAGCAATGGCCCCAATCAGGATCCGACCGGCCAGGACCCTGATGTCCCATACGCCAATACACTCCATAAGCCGGATGATGTCCAGATTTACGGCGGACAACTTCTGATCGCCGACGCAGAGAATAATCGGTCCATAGTCTTCAATCAGGTGCCGGCCTGGAATGACGCCACCGCCCAGATGGTAATCGGCCAGCCCGGGTTGGAAAGTTATAAGTTTCCAAACCAGACACCAGAAGGTATTCCTTCCGATAGCAATACGTTAAAAAACCCCCGCCGTCTCTACATCTCCGGGGGACAGGTCTTCCTCGCCGACCGGGAGAACAACCGGGTTCTGATCTATGATAGCATCCCTACCTTTAACAACGCGACCGCCTCGGTGGTGGTCGGCCAGATGGACTTCGTCAGTTCCGACGAAAACCAGGGGATGGGAATCCCCACCGCCAGCACCCTGAAGGAGCCGACCGGGGTCTTCGTTTCTGGAGGCAAACTATTTATCACCGATACCGGAAACCACCGCATCCTGATCTTCAATCAGATACCAACCGAAAATAACGCCTCCGCCGATGTCGCACTCGGCCAGTACGACTTCTACTCCAATGATCCCAATCAGGAACCGGGAATACCATTTGCTTATACGCTCTCCAAGCCGTTTGGAAGCGTCTTCAGCGACGGAACCCGTCTCTTTGTCACAGATAACGACAACCACCGGGTCTTGATCTTTAACAGCATCCCTACTGATATGTCGGGGGCGGCTTACAGCGCGGATATTGTCCTCGGCCAGCCCGATATGTATCACAATCTGATCAATCAGGTCGATCCCGACCCTCCCCCGAATCCTCCCTCGTCACCGACGGCGCAGACAATGTACTGGCCGGATGGGCTCTACCTGGACGGACACACGCTTTACGTTGCCGATACGCACAACAACCGGGTTCTGGTCTTCGAAGAGCCGACCCCATCCCCGACACCTGAAGACTACAAGACGCCAACCCCCTCGTCGACCATGACCCCAACCGTTACTCCGCCACCCAGTATGACACCGACTCCGACCGTCACTCCAACTGTTACCCCGACGCCCACTCCCACTCCAACCCCTGAGGAATATAAAACCCCACCTCCCACCACAACGCCAAGCGTCACCCCGACACCCAGGCCGAGTAACACACCTAAACCCACGCCCAGTGTCACACCTAAACCCACGCCTAGTGTCACTCCGACACCCATGTCAAGTATTACACCGTCGCCGAGTGCAACCCCTACTATTGCATCAAGTATCACCCCTACACCCAGTCTTACTCCCGCCTATACCCCAACCACTTCCCCCACACCCAGTGCCACTCCCTCGGCCAGCAATACTTCCACTCCCACCCCAACACTAACGATGACTCCGACTTTAACACCCGTTACACCGCCCTCCGGGAAAGCCCGGGGCGACTTCAATGGTGACGGGACCTCGGACGTGGCGATCTACCGGTCTTCCTCGGGGCTCTGGGCCGTGCGACTGGTGACCCGGGTCTACTTCGGCGGTTCGCAGGACCAGCCGGCGCCCCGCGACTACGACGGGAACGGCACCACCGATATCGGGATCTTCCGGCCGGTCGCCGGCCTCTGGGCTATCCGGGGGGTGACCCGGAGTTACTTCGGAGGGAGTAATGACGAAACGGTCCCCGCGGATTTTGACGGGGACGGCTGCTGCGATATAGCCGTCTTCCGACCCGCTTCCGGCCTCTGGGCGCTCCGAGGGATTACCCGGGCTTACTTCGGGGGCGGTTCCGATCTCCCGGTCCCGGCCGATTACGGAGGTGATGGAAGCGCGGAGATAGCCATCTTCCGGGGTGGTTCGGGACTCTGGGCAATGAGAGGTGTAAGCCGCTTCTATTTCGGAGGTTTGTTCGACCAGCCGATATTCGGGGACTTTAACGGTGATGGGACCGAGAATCCAGGGATCTTCCGCTTCGCCGCCGGCCTCTGGGCCGTCCGGGGGATCACCCGGGCTTACTTCGGAGCGAGTAGTGACTTACCCCTCCCGGCGGACTATGCTGGAACGGGGGAGGATGGTCCGGCAATATTTCGTTCTTCTTCCGGCCTCTGGGCGCTTCATGGAGTAAGCCGGGTTTATTTCGGAACATCCGGAGATATGCCTGTAACCAGATGAGGGAAAAATACTTGTTTCAACGTGAGTTTAAATATTGTTTGTTCATCGTTTTCATCGCGATCTTTCTTCTGATTGTCAGTCAGGACCCTGCCTCCCCGGAGACCAATCCAGCCTCACCCGACGAGCTCAACCGCTCCGGGTATCTCCTCTTTAAACAGGGAGAACAGGCCTACTACCGCCGGAACTTTGAAGCGGCGGCTTCGTATTATCGTCAAGCGGCTGATCTATTCAACTCCATCCACAAGCGGCATCCCGGCTGGTCCGCGGACGCGCTGGAAGACCGGCTCAAGATTTGCCGCCAACGGATAGAAGAGGCGGAAAGGGCCCGAGCCGAGCAAAAAGCCGGGGAGCGTCTCCTTCGGGTTCACTTTATTGACGTCGGGCAGGGAGACTGCGAGCTTATTCAATGTCCCAATGGTAAGACCATCCTGATCGACGGGGGGAAGATCTGGTGCTACCCCTTCCTGGTTGAGTATCTCCGTCAGGCCGGAGTGAAGAAGATCGACCTGTTGATCGTCTCTCATCCCCATGGAGATCACTACGGCGGCCTGATTAAAATATTAAAGATCTTCCCGGTCGTTACACTTCTTGTCTCGGGGAAAGAAGACACCACCGAGCATTATCAACGATACCTGGAGACGGTTAAGAGCCTGAAAAGCATTAAATTCAAGCTGGCCCGGGTTGGTGATGTATATTCCTTCGGGGATGTGAAGATGCTGATCGTCCACCCCTCCTCCCGCCTGCTTGACTCGCCGAATAACTGCTCAATCATCGCGAAGGTATCGTACGGGAGGGAGAGTTTTCTCTTTACCGGCGATGCCGAAGAAGAGGCGGAACATGAAGCTATGAGCCGCGGCTATAATCTCAAGAGCACGATATTAAAAGTCGGCCATCACGGGAGCAGAACTTCGACCAACCCCGGTTTCCTGGCCCGGGTATCTCCCCGGGAAGCCGTCATCTGCGTGGGCAAGGATAACTACTATGGCCACCCGAAACCCGAGATCCTCCGCCGTTTAAAGTCACGGGGGATCAAGATCTACCGGACCGATCAGGACGGCACGGTCCTTTATCTCAGCAACGGCATCACCCACCAGGTGGAGTTCCCCGGGAAAGCTGTTTATCCCGAATATAATATACCGAAGGAGCGGAGAGGCAAGATTATCGCCAACCGGGAGACTCTCATTTACTATCTTCCGAGGAGCAAGTATGGCCGCCAGGTTCCCCCGGAAGACCGGGTATTTTTTGATACTGCTTCCGCCGCGGAGGCCGCCGGCTATCGCCGCTATTGGTTTTAACCTTTCAGTAATTTCCGCGTGAACTTTCCCGTCCAGAAGAGGCCCAGCAGAGCCGGAAAGATATATTCCACCACGGTAAAGATAAAAGCCGGCCCCAGAACGGCGGCGCCCGTTACCGAACAGTAGTCGGGAATCAGCTCAATCAAACTCCCTTCTCTCAATCCGATTCCCAGAAAAGTGACCGGGATGGTGGATATCAAGACCGAGAAGGGAAGGATGACGAAGTAAACTGCGGGAGGAAGAGCGAGTTCGAAAGAACGGGCGATAAGATAGAAGGTGAGGAGCTTTCCACTCTGAATTATCAGGGAGTAGAGCAGCAGAATCAATATCTGCCGGAAGGAGAAGAACCGGTGAAGCGTAAAGAACGTCTCCAGCCCTCCCCGCAGCCGGGGATAGGGGATCTTGGAAAGAAGAAGTCGTACCCACCGCCGCGGGGAGGTCCGGGCCGCGAAGATAATAATTAAGAACCCCGTTCCCAGGCCTCCGGCGATGATGTAAATTATCCCATCCAGCGAGATCCGGAATATGATTCCACCTGCCATTATGAAGATCAAGAAGATGAGAATATTCAGAAAGAGCTCGATTAGAATTGAGGCCGTTCCCCGTGCCGCCGAAAAGTTGCGGCAACGCTTGAGGAAAATAACCCGGGAGACTTCCCCGGATCGAAAAGGGAGGAGGCTCTTCAAAGGAGCGCTCCCCATCTTGACCAGAAAGGCTTCCCGGAAGGAGAGTGGCAGACCTAACCTTAACACAATATACCGCCACTTAACTGTGGCCAACCAGCAGTTGGCAAGGAAAGAGACCGCCAGCGCCAGCACCAGAGGGAAGGGGCGCGCGTTCGCGGCATAGGCCAATACCTTTCCGGATTCGATCTGGTTGAAGATCAGAACCAGAAATATCCCGGAAATCCCGAGACTGATGATCCATAACAGATTTCGCTTCATAAAATCAGCCCAGAAATATTTCAATGGGGTAAGCGGGGGGACCGCTGATACCGGGAGGTGAATCCCGGCGCGTTCTCGTCGTAAGCCAGGAATCTTTTGTCCACCCGGGAGATATCTTCCTGTTTGAAGACCATATCCATGAAGGCCAAAAACTTTCGCTTGAACTCGTCGAAAGAATGAACCTGTCGGACCATCCGGAAGAGAAATCCGGGGCGGGAGTGGTAAGAGACATAAGCCCATCGAGTCAAGCGATCAATCTCCTCATTGGTTAACTTCGTCCAGGGGCGCGGGAGAGCTTTTTCTTCCGTCTTACCCAGAATGTACTCTTCCCAGTAATCGTAGCCGGTCTCCTTTATTAACTGTCGCCACATCCCGGTCAGGGGCTTGGCGGTTAACTTTGAAAATTGGACGTAATCAAGATCAAGCTTCTTGGCGAACCGGACGGTCTTCTTGACGGACTCTTTAGTCTCCCCCGGAACCCCCACCAGGAAGAACCCCAGGGGGCGGATCCCGATCTCTTTGGTAAGCCGGACGGTCTCCCTGACCTGATCAAGAGTGATTCCTTTATTGAGCCGGTCCAGGGTCTCCTGGGAGCCGGATTCTATGCCATAGTAAATACGGCGGCATCCGGATTTATACATCGCCTCCAGCAGTTCCGCGTCGACCGTGTCCACCCGGGAGCGGCAGGCCCAGGTCAGGTCTAATTTCCTCTTCTCCAGTTCCCGGCAGATGGCCCCGGTCCGCTCCCTGATCATGGGGAATTCGTAGTCAAAGATGTCAATCTCCCGGATGCCGAATCTATCGTGGCATTCCTGCATCTCATCGACCACGGTCAGGGGTGAGCGGGGGTTATAGGCGGTCTGCCCGGCTTCACAGAAGGTGCAGCGCATGGGACATCCCAGGCTGGTTACCATGACCGTAAAATTTTTCCGTTCAGTGGGAAACTCGGCATAAAGGTGATTGGGGAGGAGATGACGGGCGGGAGTGGGAAAATCATCGAAGACTATCTTCTGGGGGTGGGGTGTGACAACGGTCTCGGTACCGTCTTTAAAGACCAGACCGGGGACCTCCCCGAATCGCCGCCCCCCTTCCAGCTCCGAGAGCAGGGCCGGAAGAGTATAATAGGCCTGCTCTACAACCCCGAAGTCTATCTCCGGAGGGGAGAGAGATTGCCGGGGATAGACGCGGAGGTTATAACCGCCGATCAACACCGGTATCTTGAGGTGTTTCTTAAGAAAGCTGATCCACTCCAGTGTCTCCCGGAACATGTAGGTCGTCATCATGAACCCCAGGATGTCCGGTCCAAACTCCCGCAGGCGCTCCAGTGTCTCCTCCCGGTTCAGACGAAGAGTGCGGGCGTCGATGATACAGGCGGTATGGCCGGCTTTCTCCGCGATCGCGGCGGCCCAGGCCAGGCTGAGAGGAGGAAAGAGTCCGAAATACTTCTGGACGATCCGGAGATTCTCCTCGTGGAGTTTATATTTAAACGGATTGAAGACAAATGCTATTCTCATTATAAAACTGTTCGTAACTACTCAGGTTTAGGTGTTCACGGTTCAAGGGTTCAAAGGTTCACGGTTAGAGAGTGATGAAGATTGAACGAATTCAAAGATGTTTACGAGCAGGCCAGACGAACACGTGCTGCCGTTCGTGGATTCATCAACTATCTCAAGACATATGAAGCGCGCAAGGCAACAAACCTTGAACCTTGAACCTGACAACCTGATTAGTTACAATTTATGAATAAATCGGGTGAATAGTAAAGAAAAATAAATTCCTGAAAAATAAAATTCTATTTTTCAATCATGGTCGGAAAATAGTATAATGCTGGTAACATCAGTAGGGTTACGATGTCACGATGAATCGTGACCCTGTTGATTAATACGAATGAGGCAAATATAATCCGGAGGTTATAATGAAAATACGAGAAAGGACATTGCCGCCCGGCTGGTATCCGGGAACGGAAGATCAAACCCGTGAGACTATTCAGCGGTATCTCCGGGAGATAAGAGAGCCCGCGGGAGTCGAGCGTCCGGAAGGGATAGCGGGGGTGGTACCGCACGCCGGCTGGGAATTCTCGGGCCGGATCGCCCTGGAGGTTCTCCTCCACTTCCGCAAACCCGTGGACACTGTCGTGGTGGTAGGAGGGCACCTCAGCCAATCCGCCGGGATAATCGCCGCCTTTGAAGAAGGATATGAAACCCCTCTGGGGACGCTGATGGCGGACCTCGAGCTCCTTGACAAGATTAAAGAACGATGTGCTGCGCCCCTGCGGGAGGACCGGCAACCCGACAACACAGTCGAGATCCAGTTGCCGTTTATTAAGTATCTCTTCCCTGACAGCCGGGCCGTTGCTCTCCGGGCCGCCCCCTCAAACGACGCGATAGAACTGGGAAGGGCGATCAAGGAAGCCGGAGAACACCTAGAGAGAACCGTCACGGTGCTTGGCTCAACCGATCTGACTCATTATGGGAGTAATTACGGCTTCGCGCCCGAAGGGCGCGGAGAACGAGCGGTAGAGTGGGTCAAGGAGGTCAATGACCGGGGGTTTATCGAGTGTCTCCTCTCTCTGGACGCGGAGGCCGCTCTGCGCCACGCCGTTGAAAATCAGTCCGCCTGTTCGGCGGGGGGGGCGGTCGCGGCCCTGACCTTTGCCCGGGAATCCGGGGTTCGGCAGGGAAAACTTATCCGGTATCTGACCAGCTACGATATTTACCCGAATGAGTCGTTCGTGGGATACGCCGGGGTTGTATATAAGAGATAAAAGATATTGGCGTTCCTTAATTAGTTGCTATTCCTCTTCCCTCGTTCGCCGGAGCAGTTCTTCCTGCAGCTTCTTAATCTTTTTCCGTTGCTCGGCTTCCGCTTCCGGGTTTGCCTCGATGGAAAAATCCAGGATGCTTCCGTCATGAACTCCCTCCGGCAGGAACTCCACCGGCCAGATAAAATCCCCCGCCACACCCTCGATCTCCAGGACGGCCAGCCTCCCGTCCTCAATCCGGTCTATCACCACTCGTAATTTCATTTTTTTTGTCCTTGAAGCGATAAGTTTTATGATCCGGCAGATAGCGCGGCTTCGTCTCTTTCTCCGCCAGGAGTTCAGTTCATCCGGGAGCTGATGGCTCGGTATCGGGTATCTCTCCGGATGCTTCCGAAGATACTTCTCCCCGGAGGGGAAGGCGTCCAAAAGGGCCGGGAACCCGTAACGGAAGAAGATGGCGTTGTCACCGGTTAAAGGGACGCCGGCCGACAGAGTTCCCAGACAAGTCCAAGAGACGGCGGCTTGAAAATAAGCATAGCGCCCGGGAGCATGGTCTTCTTCCATGAAATGGAGAAATATCAGAGCCGCCGCCTTCGCGTCGGCGGTCGCCCGGTGCCAGTTTTTCAGCTCAATGCCCAGTTGTTGGGCAACCGCCCCCAGCCGATGGCTCTGCCCCGGCATCCGGGTCCTGGCCTGGGTCAGGGTATCATAAGTTGCATTTGTTAATCGTTTCTCCAGCAACTTCCGGCTGGCATGATTGAGAAAGGAGAAATCGAAATCGATATTGTGGGCTATCAGGCAACTCTCACCGATAAAATCCAGAAAAGAGGGGAGAATGTCCGAGATGGAGGGGGCAATCTCCAGTTCGTCATTCGTAATTCCGGTCAGGTTTGATATCTCGGCGGTAATGGGCCGGGAAGGTTTAACCAGGGCGCTGAACTCGTCCCCCAATTCCCCGTTTTTGATCTTTACCGCCCCGATCTCAATGATCTCATCACCGCGGTAGTTTTTGCCGCTGGTCTCCAGGTCGAAGGCAACGTACTCCCGATTGAAATCTTTCTCCCGGGAGATCTGACGGGCCTGCCCCAGTTTAAATACTAAACCGGTAACGGCGGACCGCCCGGAATCCCCGGAAGCCGCGGGGATAAAGATGATCGACTCCTCCCCCGCTGAAACCGATCTCCGGTAGCGCACCCCGTCCGGATCGCCGAGATCCAGGAAAGGCGGATTGACCGGATCGGAGTTGTTGTCTCCGGTCGCGGGCCGGATTAATTTGCGATGCTTCTTGAAAATTCGCTTCAGCAGGGAAACAGCGACAATCGAATCCGGGGAGCTGACATTCCGGACCTGGATTGTTTGTCCCGCTTCAAAATTATGAATCAATCCCTCCAGCATTTGGCTCAATCCGGGCAGAGAGAATGGCAAGGAGAGTTTAGCGGGTGAGGCCTTTAAGAGCTCCGATTCGGAGAAAGTAAGGCCGGAAAATATGGACGTGAACTCCGGAGGTATCTCCCGGCCGGGGAAGAGTTTTTCAATGATCTTGTTGATCTCGATCATTATTTATTTATAAATTAGCGCCGCTGTTAGCGGGGCTAATTTGGAGTGCGCCCCGCCCCTGGCGGGGCGCTTTTCGTATAATCGCGGTAGCAAGCTACCGCACTCCAAAATTATTAAAATTCCGAAGCAGAAATTCAGCTAACCCATCTCTTTTATAATCTCGCCGATCAGCGCGGCCAGGTTCTTGCTGGCCCGGGCGGCTGCCCGGGTAACATCTTTATGAGTAAGCGGCTCGGTCCGGGTGGGACTGACCAGGTTGGAGATAAAGGTTATGGCCAGGAAACGCAGCCCCAGGTAACTGGAGACGATGGCCTCCGGAACCGTGGACATCCCTACCGCGTCCGCTCCCAGCTTTATCGCCATCGCGATCTCCGCTCTGGTCTCATAGCTTGGCCCGGGGAAAGAGATTAATATCCCGCTCTGTAATTTTATCCCGATCTTTTCGGCGGCATGACGGGCGATCTCCCCCAGTTCCGGGTTATAGGCTTCAGATATGTCCGGGAAACGGGGACCGATGCTCTCGTCGTTGGGGCCGATCAGAGGGTTGGTAAACATAAAGTTGATATGATCTTTGACCAGCATCAAATCCCCGCCGGCGAAATTCGGGTTGATGCCCCCCGCGGCATTGGTGTTGATAATTGTCTTCACTCCCAGGGCTTTCATGACCCAGAGGGGATACATCACCTTCGCGGCCCCCAGCCCCTCGTAAAAATGGACGCGTCCTTCCTGGACGACGAGCCCCTTTCCCGCGTAGGTTCCGAAAGCCAGCTTCCCGCCGTGGCCTTTAACGGAAGAGACCGGAAAGTTGGGGATATCGGGGTAGGGGATATGAATCGAATCTTCCAGCAGTTTAACCACCGCCCCCAGCCCCGACCCGAGGATAATGCCGATCTCCGGCTTGACCTCGGTCCGGGAAGAGAGATACTCTACTGTCTCCCGTACTTTTTCCTTCTCAATGATCATGATAAAAACTTCTCTTGTTTATTTTGTTATCTCGCCCAGGAAGCTCTTCCCATATTTCAGTTCCGGCATTCCCAGATAACCGGCGATTGTCTGGGCGATATCGGCGAAGCTGTCACGGGTCCCCAGGTCAACGCCTGGCTTGACCATCGAACCGTTGACTAGCAAGGGGATGTATTCCCGGGTATGGTCGGTATGGGCGGTAAAGGTGGGGTCACAGCCATGATCGGCGGTAAAAAAGAGCATATCCTCCGGCCTCATCGCCCTTAAAATCTCCGGGACCCGGGCGTCGAAATCCTCCAGGGCCTTTCCATACGCCACGACGTTTCGTCGATGGCCGTACAGCATATCGAAATCGACCAGGTTGGTGAAGATCAGACTGAAGCCGTCTTTCTCCATCGCTTTCAGCGTCTTGTCCACCCCATCCCGGTTGTTTTCAATGCCTATCGTCTCGCTCACCCCTTTCCCGGCGAAGATATCATTGATCTTCCCCACACCATAGGTTTTGAGACCGTGGCGCGTAAGCACGTCAAGAATGGTGTCCGCGGGCGGTAAGAAAGAAAAATCGTGCCGATGAGCCGTCCTTTCAAAATTTCCGGGCGACCCTGTGAACGGGCGGGCGATGACCCGGGCGACCCCGTGTTTCCCATGGAGAAGTTCGCGGGCCTGCCGGCAGATCCGATAGAGTTCCGGAAGCGGAATGACCTCTTCGTGGGCCGCGACCTGGAAGACGCTGTCGGCTGAGGTATAGATAATAGGGAAGCCGGTCTTCATGTGTTCTTCACCGAGGTCCTTGATAATCTCGGTCCCCGAGGCGGGGTAGTTACCGAGCGTCTTTCTCCCGATCTTCTTCTCGAAGGCTGCCACCAGATCGGGGGGGAAACCCTCCGGATAGACCGGGAAGGGCACAGTCGATACCAGCCCCGCGATCTCCCAATGCCCGACGGTTGTGTCCTTGCCCCGGGACTGTTCCCCGAGCTTTCCATAAGCGCCCGATGGGGCGGGGGAGGGGGGTACCCCTCTTAAGGGAGCGATATTGCCGAGCCCCATCTTCTCCATGTTCGGCAGGGAGAAATCATCGATGCTCCCGGCGACATGTCCCAGGGTATTCGCCCCCGCGTCCCCAAACTCCCCGGCATCGGGCATCTCACCAATCCCCACGCTGTCCAGTACGATAATGATTGCTCGTTTCATATCATAAGCTCCTATAAATAAAGTGCCTAAAGTGAACTAAAGTGACTAAAGTGACTAAAGTTGTCGCCTTGCCTGGGAACTCTCGCTATACCCGGCGCGAGGCGAAAATAACTTTAGAGACTTTAGACACTATAGGCACTTTAGGCACTTCTTTCCTATAACCTGGTCTTGAGCTCCTCGATAAAATCCTCGACTTCCTGAGGCAGAGCCCAATTAAAGATATATTTCAGCTTGCTGGCCAGACTGACAGTGAGATATACCCCGGCCGCGTAGCTGTGTCCGGAGATCCGGCAGGGTTTTCCCTTGATGGACTTTAAGCCCTTGATCGCGTCGACCTTGAACCTTCTCTCCGTTCCCCCCCGAATACTGAGACGACCGTTCTTCAGAACCATGATGTAAAAGTCCGGGTGGTGATACTTGACGATATCATATCCGATCGAAGCGGGAGGATTATGCCGGGCGAACTTTCTCTTCAGTTGACCGCTGGCGTCGTACTCCTCCCGGAAGACCCGGAGGTCGACCACCAGGAACTTCATCCCCGACTGGGTTACCTCTTCCCGGTGTTTCCCTTCGGCAAACTGATTGTAAACGATCTCCTCTTCCGCCATCCGCTTGATCTTGAATTTATCCGCGACCGACAACGCCCGGTCAGCCGCGATCTTGGCGATCAGGTCAATGATATCGCCGAACGAAGGCGCGCTCTGGGTAGCCAGGATCAGGAGGCGCCAGTTTCTCCCCCAGGCCTCCTCCTCCGGTTCGAGCCGGTTGTTGAGCAACCGCATCAGTTGCGCGGCGTATGGTTCATCTCCGGTTATCCGCTTGAAGACGATATCGGCGGCGTTTCTAAATTTCGGGTCGACGATCAGATCGGCACAATCCCTTTCCGCCGTGTCGATGCTCAGATTGCTCCAGGGATGATGATCGTACCAATATATCTTGACGCCGGATTTCTGGAGTTCGATCAAGGCGTCTTCGATGTCCGCCAGGCTCTCACTGGCGATACCGACGTCGGTGATGAAGAGGCGGTGGGGCTTGTCCGGGTTCTTAGCCAGGGAGCGAAGCGCGAATGGGACTCCCCGCGCGCTCGTGACCTCGACTTTAGCCAGGGGTGAAAAATGCTTGAGAAGCGCCCCCGAGATGATTCCGTCCCAGTCGGTATGGGTGAGGATATGATCGAAGATCTCCGCCGCCCGCGGAAGGTCGAGCTTGCTTATCTCCCCCCTGACCTTCGGCCGCTCCGCTTCCTCCCCTGGTTCTGCCCCACTCACGTTTCCCACTTCCATCAGCGGATCCGTCTCGCTATCCTCTTCCGAGACCAATTCCTGCCAATCCCCGGCCTTCTTCCGAATCAGACGGGTTAGGTCGAGTGCGATCAGTAAAAAGAGTATGAAGGCCACGCCCCCGATTATGAAATAGATGTGAGGATCCATATCTTCTCCCCCGTTATAAGCTTTCTTATAGAAACCGGCCTACTTCTCTTCTTCCGAACCGGTAATTATCTCATAAGTTTTCCCGTCAGTCGTAATGGTGATGTCGCCGTTGTAATCGGTACGGTATATATCAACTCCGGTCTCCCGGAATAGTTTCTCGGTTTTCCAGTGAGGGTGATCAAACTTGTTCCTCTTCCCCACGCAGATAACGACCACCTCCGGGTCGGTGTGGTAATAATACGGTGGACTACTGGCGGTCTCCGAACCGTGGTGGCCGACTTTGAGGACGTTAACCTTGGTCCGAACCCCGGAGTTCAGGATCTCTCTCTCCTCCTCCTGTTCACAGTCACCGGTGAAGAGAAAAGAGACATCTCCATAATCCATCCGGATGACGATTGAGTTGTTATTCGGAGAACGGTACATCCTCTTCTCCAGAGGAACCTGAGGAGCTATCACCTGGGCGGTCACCCGGTCTCCCCAGTCGAGGACTTCACCTTTTTTCGGGATTCTAAAATTTATTTTTTTCTCTTTAATAAGCTTAATATATTTTCCATAACCCCCGGAACTGTAGTCCAGACCGGAGTCGAGTATGTTATCGACTTTTATGTTGCTGGCCAGCACACTGACCATGCCTCCCACATGGTCGTCATGAGGGTGAGTTACGACGGCCATGTCGATTTTTTTTATCCCTTCTTTTTTTAGAAAAGGGAGGACAACGTCCTTTCCACCGTCAAAGGGCCGGTATTTGTTTCCGGATTGCCCGGCATCGATCAAAATAACTTTTCCATCCGGTGTCTGGATCAACTCCGCGTCTCCCTGGTGGACATTAAGGAATGTCACCTTCAGAACATCCTTCCCTTCCAGGGCCAACCCCGCGCCGGGATATAGAATGAGAACCGCGCAGGCGGTTACTAACGCAACAAATAGAACTGATTGTTTTATTATCTTTCTGGTCATGAAAAAACCGGTGAATCCTGGGTGCTGGTTTTTGGAGCGCGCGAGTATACTCGCGCGCTCCAAAAATCAACTTGGGCGGGTTATTCCGCCGCCGACGGGTTGCAGACCAGCCCCGAATCGATCATCTTCTGGAGAGTCTTCGGACCGATTCTCTTGACACGGGTTACATCGTTGATGCTATTGAAATCGCCGTGCTCAGTCCTGTAGTCGATGATACTCTGGGCGGTCTTTGGGCCGATGCCCTTGATAGCCTGCAATTCCGAGGCGGTCGCGGTATTCACGTTCACCGGGGCCTGCGCCAGAAGAGGGCCGGCCACTGCCAGCGCCAGAAGCACTACCATGCCGCATGCGATAATTGATCTCATGCTATTCTCCTCCTGCTTGGTTTTTCCCCTGATTCGGGGATTGTTTACGGTGTCCTTGTGACACCATTTATTATTCACCGCTACTCAAGCGGATATGTCTTTTATCATTATAGAACGGTTCTTTCTTACGGCTGACCGGCGTAGGCCCCCTGTTCTCTCAAGGATTTGAGTCTGGCCGCGTCTATTCCCAGAACACGCCGTTGTAAGTCCTCCAGTGATCGGTATGGCCCGTTAGCATCACGCTCGGCAATGAACTTCATGGCGATCTTGGGGCCGACACCCTTTAATGTCTGAAGTTCGTCTCTATCGGCGGTATTGAGATTGACTCTTCCCTGAGCCCGGGCCGGCGCAACCGAAATGATGAACAGTCCGGCAACCAATATAGATATAATGAAGCCTTTCAATCTCTGAAATTAAAACAACGTTCTTTGAGGTTACATCCCCACGCCAATTTCACTCGCCTTGTCGGGGGCTTTAGCCCCTTCTCCGGGTTTCAGCGGTCGACCAAGGGAAGTTATGACCTGATAGTGCTCTCCGTCGGTAGTAACGGTAACGGCTCCCATCTCTTTCGTGTTGTAGGCCTCAATGCCGTTCTCCTGACAGAATGCCCAGGCTTTCTTGAACTGCTTGTTCTCTCGTCCAAAACTTCCTCCCGCATACTGGAAGACGGCGACCTCGGGCTTGACCAGTATCAACAGGCCCGTGGGATCGAAGTACTTTCCGCCCTTCCCGAACTGGGGAGCCATGTAGATAGTGCTCTGTAACCCCCCTTTAATATTTTGGGCCAGGTTACTATTTCCTTCATTATTGAGAAGACTGGGAAAGATAAAGGAGACTTCTCCGTACTTGAGAGATACAACGACCGAGTTGACCTCGTTAATATACTTGCCTCTGACGGCCAGGAGCCCGTCCTCGACGGCAGGGTTGAGGACCGTTGCCTCCAGGGTCTTGCCCCTTATCTTCTCCGGTTTAATGATGGCAATGCCCTGGTTGGCCATGCTTAATGGGATATTTCTTTCTTTAACAGAGAAGAGTAAACGATGATATTGGAGGAACATCTCTTCCCCCTTAAATACCTTTTCATCGGGATCTTCCGGCTCAAAGCCGATGGCAGTCACGAATTTCTCAAATAAGTCCATCTGATAGGAGGTAAGCTTCTCAACGTCATCGATGACTCCTCCCTTTTCATAGACGAACCACTGAAATTGCTGTGGGAGGTTGGCGACAAAACCGAGATACTCGCTCGGGGGCAGGAGCGAAAACTTCCATTCTTCCGCCTTGGCTTCGGCCTGGGCGCGGGTAAACTCTTCCCCCGGATGGAGCCACTTCTCGCTGGAGATGATCGATTCGATCAGTTCCTCGTAAGCCTCGGCTTCTTTCCCCTTCAGGATCTGGATCGCCTTCTCAGTTGTCATTTTACGGGCATACACCAGAGGCAGAGATTTGAGAAACGCGGGAATCTCTTTCTCCGGGATCGAGCGGAAGAGTGTCATGAACTCCATGGCGTCCTCCGGTGTGAACTCATTGAGGAGGAGGAGCTTATAGAACCGTTTGGCGTCTCCTCTCCAGGGAGCGGTGAGAGAGAGAGTCAGCAGGTTCAGATCGATATCCTGGGGTCCGAACTCGGAGGGCGGCAGGCAGGAGTAGAGCCGTTTGATGTAGTAGTCGTCCGACCCGACAATGTAATTCAAGCCGCCCAGTACCCGGGCGTCGCAATTGGTATTGATCACAGCGTCGAAGGCCACGATCTTCTCGTAGAGAAGGACCTCCTCCAGTGTTCGCTGACCCTGGTTCTTATGAAAGTACTGCGCGATTTTTTTTCTGAAGTCCCAGCCTTCATAACCTCCGTCGATCAGGATATTATCGCCGTTGGGAGCTTCGATCAGGGCTGCCATCCCGTCTGTCCATCCCATCGACAGGTAGATAACCTTAAGTTCCGGCCGACTGGCACTGATGAAACCCGTTGTGATGCCGACGATCGCGATCAATAAGGCCGCCAGGGAGGCGTAGGCCCGGATCCGGCACCCACCATCCGTCAGGGAGTTCTTGACCCGGACGAAAGCGATCTTAACGCTGAGAATGATCTTCTCCCGATAGATGAAGAAGGCGACGATCAGGTAGAAGACGATCAGTGGAAACGCGCCCGGCTTGGGCACCTGGGGATAGGGAAAGGTCTTGGTAAAGAAGGCGTCCAGCCAGATAAAGAAGTGCATCCCTATCCAGTTGGCAGCGGTGATGATCAGGGCGATGTTGATCCCGATCAGGGGGATGAATCCGATCAGGGTGGCCAGCATCCCGAGCGGGAGGATGATCCCGATCAATGGGATGCCGATGAAGTTGGCAAAGGGCGCTGCCAGCGACATCCGGTGGAAGATGACCATCGAGAGAGGGACGATGCTGCACTGGATAGCCACCTGGGCGGCGATGAAAGTCCGCAGCCACTTCCCGGGGATCTTGCTGAAGCGGGGGCGGAAGGGGATCACCTGCTGGATCAGGAAGGTTACCGGGATGGCGATCAAGAACCCCCAGAAGAGTCTCGCCTTCAGTACCCCCCAGGGGTTTCCCAGGTTCATGAAGAGAAGACCAACCCAGACGGCGACCGCGGCGGCGGTTACCAGGCTGTAGAGATTATTTAGTTTAAAGTTAAAGAAATCTTCGATCGGTCCGCTTAGCAACCCCAGGAAGAGAACGGCGGAGAAGGACATCAGGAAGGAGGCCGAGGGGAGGATCAGGGGACCGCCGTAGCCGGGAGGAAAGAAGCAGATGATAACGATCGCGGCGAAACAGATCGACATGAGCAGTGACTTCTGGATGTTCTTCCCGAAATAGGTAAAGAAGATCAGGACGAAACTGTTCATGGTGGCGGCCCGGAGTGTCGAGGGACGGGCCCCGGTGATGACTGTAAAGATGACCAGGAAGAGAACCGCGATCGGGGCCCAGACGGATTTCGGGATCGGGGTCTGATTGAAGATAAGAAGGAGCAGCCCGGCGATGATGGTCACATGAAGGCCGGAGACGGCAAAGACGTGGGCGGTGCCCGCCGCCTGGGATTCCTTCACGATCTTGTCGGGAACCCCCTTCTTCAGGCCGATGAAGATCCCGGAGAGGAAACCGGACTCCGGGAACGGGGTTGTCTGGCGGATGACGGCCAGTAACTTATACTTGATCCCCATGCACCAGTTAATGAAGAAGTTGCCGGACGCGGGCTTGATGATCTCGATGGTATCAAGTTCCTTGGTAGTCCAGTTTATCTTCCCCCGGATCTTCGTTATGGTAAAGGTGTTGATCTGGCTTAGGTAAGCCTTGTAGTCGAACCCACCGGGGTTTGTGGCCCCGGCGGGAAATGTCAGGGGCGCGATAATCTTCACCTGGTCCCCGTAAGCGCTGTAATGAGAGATCGCGGGATAGATCTCCTCTTTATTGAGATCATAGTCGACAACCGTGATCAGGGCCCACCCTTTGTCGATCAGGCTGACCCAGCCTTTCCCGGGCTCGGAGGGGCCGATCTCTTCCAGGGCCATCTGGATCACCTCCACGTCCTCGGCGGAAGGGGTATAGTCACCGGTGGAAAATACTTTCTTGATGACCTCTTCCTGCTCCTCTTCAGATAGCTCCTCTGGGAAGTCTTTAGTCTCTGCCGAGGGTGTTTCTTCTTCATCTTCGATAAGCTGATCCTGAGCCTTATCCAGCTTCTCCCGTACCAGGAGGAGAGTGCTCAATACCTCTTCTTCGGTCTCCCAGGGCCGGTTGAGATCTTTAATCTCGGTAATAATCTGATTGATTGTATTCAGGCGGATACTCCGGTTCGGGTTCTGCCCCAGCTTGACTACGATCGAGGGCTTAATTATCAGGCGGGTGTCATTTTTCTCCGGCCTTACTTCGGGTTCCTTGACGATGGTACCGTAGACCAGGGACTGATCATTTCTGCTGTCTCCACCCCATTGGACGAGATGGGTGGGGGAGGTCTGATCAAGGTGGAGGCAGGTGAGTCCGTAACCCAGGGCGAGGGCGCTCAGGATCCAGAAGGGGAGAGGCTTGAGTTTGATGAACCCCAGCACGATCGATACTATAAAGAGGGCGGCGAAGACCCCCATCATGTAATTATTCAGTTCCGGGATGAGCGGCAGGGAGAACATAAATACGCACAGTGCCGCGATCAGAAAAAGAAAGGCTAAAACCCGGGACCGGTAAATGAATGAGAGGATGGAAGCGGCCAGGAGAAAAGCGGCGGAGATAACGTAGGGGGTGGCAAGCTGGTAAGATTCCGGATGGATCAGCCGCATGGTGATGCCGATACAGAGGAAAACGGCAAATGAAACTATATAAGTTTGCATGGATAATTCCCCGGATCGTTTGTGGGTTTATTGTTGGGCCAGGCTGGAATAAAAATTCCGGTTGGAGACCAGATTATAATCTCGGCGGTAGTTTTTATTAAAGATTAATATTGCCGCTCCAATTAAAGCGGCGACTACCAATAAATAGAAGAGAGCTTTGGCGCTTCCCATAGCGGTCTCCTTCTTAATTAGTTAGAAATTTTCGGAGGAAAATTCTATCTGTAGTCACGGATACCATCTTGATCAACTACTTTATATATAATCGGGTATGGTTGGCAAGGAGAATCTTCGATCTTGTACGCTTGAACAACCCGGTCCGCGATCTCTTCGATACTATCCTCCCTGTTGGTATGGAGGGTTAAGAGCGACTCTCCCGCGACGACCCGATCCCCGACTTTCTTTAGAAAGACAATCCCCGCGCTCATATCGATCTCATCATCGACCTTCTCTCGCCCCGCCCCCAGCGCCCCGCAGATTATCCCCATCTCCAGCGTGTTGATGCCGTGGATATAGCCGGCCCGGTCTGCCGGGACCGGAATCTTCATTCCGGCCTCCGGAAAGAGGTCGGGATTGTCGATATAGGCGGTATCTCCCCCCTGAGTGGCGACCATCTCTTTGAATTTAGCCAGCCCTTTCCCTTCATCGAGAGCCAATTGCGCCAGCGTCTTGCCTTCTTCGATGGAAGATGATCTTCCCCCCATCAGGAGCATCATTCCGGCTATCTCCATCACCACCGTCATCAGGTCCCTTGGTCCTTCTCCTTTCAAGCAGGCGATGGTCTCTCTGATTTCAAGTGCATTGCCGGCGCAATAGCCGAGTGGTTGATTCATATCGGTTATCAACGCGTTGGCCTGTCTCCCGCTCAGTATAGCGATATCTACCAGGGTACGGGCCATCTCCTCGGCCGATTCCATGGTACGCATGAACGCTCCGTTACCGGTCTTAACATCAAAGACGAAAGCGTCCGGTCCGGCCGCCAGTTTCTTGCTCATGATCGACCCGGCGATCAGGGGGATGCTATCCACCGTGGCGGTGACGTCGCGGAGCGCGTACATCTTTTTATCGGCGGGGGCCAGAGACTTGGTCTGTCCGATAATGGCGACCCCGATTTCTTTTACCTGGCGGATAAACTCCTCTTCGGAGAGATCTACCCGGAAACCGGGAATGGCTTCCAGCTTATCCAGTGTACCCCCGGTGTGTCCTAGTCCGCGCCCGCTCATCATCGGCACCGGGACGCCCAGTGAAGCGACCAGAGGTGCCAGGATCAGGCTGACCTTGTCCCCGACGCCGCCGGTACTGTGTTTATCCACGGTGATTTTCCCTATCGAAGAGAGGTCGATCCGATCTCCGGAGTCGAGCATTGCCTGGGTCAGAGCGGCCGACTCTTCGGAACTCATCCCCTGGATAAAGATCGCCATCATCCAGGCTGCCATCTGATAATCGGGTATCGTCCCCTTCGTATATCCATCAATCATGAAGATTATTTCTTCTGAAGAGAGGGCTTTCCCATCCCGCTTCTTCATGATTATCCAATACGGTCTCATGCGGTCTCCTTAAAATGTTCTGTGGACAGAATTACGTGAGAATGGACATCCTAAAGATTAATAACTTACTCCGTCAAGAGATAAATTCTCACCTGCGACGGAAATTCAACATGCCAATAGCCCGTTCACTTAATTTGAAGAATTAGACGAATCACGGAGGGGCAATATTCAAGTTTTATTCCTGGGGGATGAGGAACCACCGCTTCATCAGTCATCTCGCTTCATGTTATCTTCTTGACGGTAAGAAGTATTGGAGGTAATTTACGGCTTTATTTTTCTTGCCGATCTAAGTCGAAAGGAAAGATAATGGGCGCTTAGCTCAGCGGGAGAGCGCTACCCTTACAAGGTAGATGTCACTGGTTCAAATCCAGTAGCGCCCATTAAGGTAGAGATACGGGGTAAGGGGGAAGGGGTACAGGCAGGGGGAAAGGGTAAGTTACATTGGGAGATGTAACATGGCGGATGTTCCCGGTTATAGTCGGATCAAGATGCTTGTAAAAATGATTCAGGCATTGAAACTAATACGAACAAAAAAAGACAAGAGTGGCTATAGTATTTATGAATCAGCTGAAAAATATGGTTGATTCAAAATTGGTTTCTTTATACCTTACCCCTTATCCCTTATTCCTGTTTTTAAGGGGACGTAGCTCAATTGGTTAGAGTACCGGACTGTCGATCCGGGTGTTGCGGGTTCGAGTCCCGTCGTCCCCGTAAAAGGCCCCGGGGTTATCCCCGGGGCTTTTTACGTTGATGGATGGTCTCGAAATTGCATAGTGAGCTTGTCCTGAGCGACCCCGGCGAATGCCGGGGGAGTCGAAAGAATTCCCGTCGTCCCCGTCAGTTCCCCTGGGGGAACTTTATTTTTTTACCCAATTTTAAAAAATCCCTTGCATCTACCCCAAAAGCGTCGTATCTTCATTGTAGATACTAAAGGAGGTTTCTTATGCAAACCAAAGTTCAAAAATGGGGGAACAGCTTGGCGATGCGGATACCCAAGATCCTGGCGCTGGATGCTCATATCAAGGAAGGCTCTCTGGTCGAGATATCTGTTTCAAATGGGGAGATTGTGGCTAAACCGACCCGCAAGACTACCTTTGACCTGAAGACACTTGTAGCAAGGATTAATCCGGACAATGTCCATGGCGAAGTTGCAACCGGCACACCTATCGGTCGGGAGGCATGGTGATGAAAAAGCGGTATATTCCCGACCGGAGTGATGTGGTCTGGCTTACCTTCACACCCCAAGCTGGACATGAACAGGCGGGAAGAAGACCGGCTCTGGTCCTCTCTCCTGCCCTTTACAATAAAAAAGTCGGTCTGGCTATTTTCTGCCCGATTACCTCGAAAGTTAAAGGCTATCCTTTCGAAGTGAAAATTCCGAAGGGCTTGAAGGTCGAAGGGTGTGTGCTTTCAGATCAGGTTAAGAGTCTGGACTGGAAAGCCAGGAAAGCGATTTTTTGTTCCAAGTTGCCCGGAGACGTATTCTCTGAAGTTATTAATAAAATCGCCAGCCTGATTTTTACTGAATAAACGCTTGGGTCAACACCGCCGACCTCATGGCCGAAGGTTTTATCAACGACACCATGCTCCACCAGCCTTACAGCAACCTCCGTTCCAAGCTGGAGGGGAGCCTGGAGGGAAAAGATGGCCAGAAATTCATCGAATCCTCCGGCTCAATGGAATATCGCCTCTCCACCCATCCCGCCTTCGTCACCTACGACCGTGAAAAAATCAAAACCCATCCCGATCCCAAAATCACTTTGTCACTAAAAAACCTGAGATAACCGAGAATAATCGCGACAAAACTACTTGATATTTTTAAATTAATAAATCCAGAATATTCCTTGCGTAAAAAGTAGCGTGGGGTATAGGTTATGCAATCAGCGATAATTAATCGCTAACGACGTACACCTGAAAAGATGAATAATCAGTGCACAAAAATTTTTTGTCAAAATCCAGTCACCCGCCCACGGATGAACTATCCGGCCGGGTTTTTTATTTTAAAAAGGAGGATGTCATAAGACGGGGACTTCAGAGATAACATCGGCCTTTTCCGCGATTCTTCAGGCCTCTGGGCAGTTAAAGGGATGACTATAATGTATTATGAAGCCTTGGGAGATATACCGGTAACACGATAAATGTGAGTGGATAAGAGTGGTGGGAGATCAGTCGTGAGATGATTGATGAAGCTTCTCTCAGTTCTCAGCGGTATCGATAGGAACGGATTTTATAAAAATATGTAGCGTTCGTATTCACCTCGAAAATCGTATTTAATCCACAGCAATGGAGGATAAAATGAAAAAATTACGGAAGTTAGGTTTATTGCTTTTTGTCTTACTTGGAATTTGGGGATTGGCGGAGAAGGTAGATGCGGGGTGGTCTCCCATGGAGAGCAACACGACCGAATATCTATTTGATATTTGGGGAAGTTCCGGAACCGATGTTTTCGCCGTGGGGTTTTTTGAGGATCAGACTGATGTGTCCGGCTCGATCTTGCATTATGACGGGAGCACCTGGACGAAGATGACGAGCGTCGACACTTTTGATATCTGGGGTTTTTCAGGAACTGATGTCTATGCGTCGGGGCATCATTGTTTATTGCATTATAATGGCAACGACTGGGCAGTAATGAAGGAACTCATCGGTGCATGTGATATCTGGGGAAGTTCCGGTGATGATCTTTTTGTTGTTGGTAGTACGGATAGTGATTATGGATGGTCAAATCTAATTTGGCATTACGACGGGATCAATTGGACAGTGACACTGGCTACTGGCCCTCCGGGTTATAAAATAATAGGAACTATCTGGGGGAGTTCCGGAACCGACGTCTTTGCTGCCGCAGATGGGTATATGGTGAGTGAGTACGGGATTTATCATTACGACGGAAGCGATTGGACTGTAATGACACAATGGGATTGGTCCCCAATCCAAAGGGGTGTAGGAGATATCTGGGGGAGTTCCGGAACCGACGTCTTTGCTCTCGGGCATGGATCGGAAGTTTATCATTACAATGGAAATGATTGGGAAGTGATGCCTATTAACACGGACTATCTTTGCGCCATCTGGGGGAGTTCCGGAACCGACGTCTTCGCGGTCGGGCGGAACGGTACGATTATGCATTATGACGGTGTGATGCCGACTTCCGATCATCGTTGGAGTTATGATTACAACGGTGACGGGATCTCGGATATCGGCATCTTCAGACCCGATTCCGGTCTCTGGGCAATCCGGGGAGTGACGAGAGCCTACTTCGGCTCTTCGACCGACGAGACCGTCCCCGGCGATTATGACGGAGACGGGACTACCGATATCGGGATCTTTCGCCCGGATTCCGGCCTCTGGGCACTGCGTGGAATCTCGCGGGTCTACTTCGGCTCCTCTGCCGACCTACCTCAGCCGGGCGATTACGATGGCGACGGGACCGCCGATGTCGGGATCTTCCGGACCACCTCCGGTCTCTGGGCGATCCGGGAAGTGACCAGAACCTACTTCGGGACCTTCGGAGATTCTCCGGTTCCCGGATACTATAATGGGTATGGGACAAAGGATGTCGCTCTTTTCCGGGGCAGTTCCGGGTTGTGGGCGTTGAGAGGGATCAGTCGGATTTATTTCGGTTCATCCAGCGATGAACCTGTCCCTGGTGATTTTAACGGTAATGGAGCCTGGGAGACCGGGATCTTCCGTCCCTCATCCGGCTTGTGGGCGATCCGGGGCGGTACCCGGGTTTATTTTGGAGGCAACGTTGATCAACCGGTCCCGGCCGATTACAATGGAAATTCCAAGGATGATTTGGGGATATTCCGCAGTGACTCCGGTCTATGGGCCATAAATGGAATCACCAGGGTTTATTACGGTTCTTCCAACGATATTCCGGTAACCAGATAGGGATTGGGGAATAGGGACTGCTTGCCGATCACTGATTACTGGTTAACTGTATTATCCGGTGCCCGGCCCTCACCATCTGGAAACGTATCCGCATGAAGTCCCAGATTAACCACGCTCTGGGACACCCGTCATGCCCGTTTTAAGCTTTGATGATGGATGTCTCAGAGCGTATAACGCGGTTTCTCAAAATCTTTCTCGGCTCAAAAAATTCCGCCTCGAATTTATCCTATCGCAGACTCTGTCAAAGACCCTGAGCGCAGCCGAAAGGAGCCTGCCGAAGGGTGGTAATCCCAAGCGTAGTCGAGGGGCGGAGCCAAAAGACCCTACCTTGCCTCCATTACCCTTGGTGTTGAAAAACTCATACCACATCCCGATTCTCAGGTTGCAAGGATAACTATGGCTTTAAGTAAGACGAAAAGCGGGCTCGACGGGTACATGGTTTACCCCTTGAGGTAATAAAGAGCATAAATCAACAGGAGGCAAGATTAAAATTCGGGGATCAAGTTTAGGCGCTTTTTCAGTAAGAAGAGTCAAAGGCGATTTCTT
>Ga0208905_1000104_pt1 | contig 40514 bp, 57 predicted proteins | sample AntAceMetag02UKS_FD_184776 | JGI IMG/M metagenome (GOLD analysis project Ga0208905, IMG submission 184776) | Saline lake microbial communities from Ace Lake, Antarctica - Antarctic Ace Lake Metagenome 02UKS (SPAdes) (version 2) | ecosystem: Environmental > Aquatic > Non-marine Saline and... | reverse complement strand
TGGATGCCTAAATCAATTCAGCATTGGAAAATACCAAAACCATATGAACTAGGTGCATATTTTTCTTCAATGCCTGAAAGAATTGCTGAATATATATACAAAAATGATCCAGAAGAAATAGAACAAGGCTTACGAAATATTGCTGAATCAATGATGATTCCAACTACACCATCATTTGCTTCTCCAGTAATAGAAACCTTTGCTAATAAGAATGTGTTTACTGGTGCTCCTATTATACCTTTATCACAACAGGGCCTGCCTCCAGAAATGCAACAGACTGCATATACAACTCAAACAGCTAAGTTGATTGGTAAGAATATTGCAAAGATACCATATATTGGTGAAACAAAATTCGCTTCTCCAATAGAAATAGATCATTGGCTTACTGCTTGGACTGGCGATATTGGTCGTGCTATTCTATCTATTTCAGATAAATCATTAGCAGCGGTTGGTATAGTGCCAGAAGTTATTGATCCAGAAAAAGAACTAGCAGACTACCCAATACTTAATGCGTTAATTGGAAAAGAAACTTCAGGTACACAATCAAAGTCTATAAGAAAATTCTATGAAATTTCTGAAGATATTAATAAGTATTATAAAGGACAGTCAGAGAAACAAAAGCGTGGTGAAGATCGTGATTATGTTAGAAAGTATCAAAAGTCAGAACATAATAGATCAAAAAGAATAAGAAAAGTTTTTAGTAAGAATTTTAAGGCAATAAATAATATAAGAATGGATAATACTATGACTCCATCAGAAAAAAAGATACAAATAGACCAAATAGCTAGTGATATGACAGGAGTAGCTAAATCTTTTGTAACTGATTTTAAAAAAACTAATAGATAATTTTATTGAATTAATATCTTATAAAAGTAAATATAAGCATAAACAATAAATGGGGTATCAAATGGGATACAAAGGAAAAGGTTCTCTATCTTATATGGGAATAGACAAAGAGTTACCAGAAGTGAAAATAGCAAGTTCTGATCCAACGTCTGCAAATTCTAATTTTGATCCAGGTGATATATGGGTTAATAGTTCTGCTAACACAATTTTTATTCTTGAAAAGAAGCCTAGTGGCGTTGCTAATTGGATTCCACTTTTAGATGCAAATACTTTTGATGCAACAGATTTTGATGTTACTGCTGGTGTAGTTTCATTAGATGCTGGAATTATTCAGAAAGCAGTTGTTACTGTAACAACTCTTGAATTAGCTGCTTTAGCCGCTACTCCAAAAACATTAGTTGCCGCTCCAGGAGCTAGTAAATATATTGAATATCTAGGTGGAAACATTGCTCTTATATTCGGTACTACAGCTATTGATGATGCTGCTGCTGATGGAGATCTAATCATCCGCACAGGTACTACAAATACTGGAGTTTCACTTACAGTACAGTCTGATGGACTAGTAGATGCTGCTGCTGATGCTGTTTCTACAGCAAAGCCTTTAGCAACTGATGTTGTTCTTGATGCTAACGAAACTATTGAACTATTTAATGCAGGTGCAGAGTTCACTGTTGTTGGTGGCGGAGATGGCACTTTACAGGTAATAGTCTATTATCGTATATTAGACTTAAGTTAATTAATATATTTATAAGTAGAGTTTCATTCACTCTTCATTTGCCCCTCTTTGTGTTTTGCATGAATAGGGGTTTTTTTTATTTTCTTATAAAATATTTCCTTTTGTTTATGAATTTGATAGTATACAGTTTAAAATAAAAACAGATAGTTTACGCATCTTCAAAAATATATAAAGGGGGTTAAGATGACAATACATAGAAGGCCAACACAGCATACAGATAATAATGGCTCTATTATTCCGCATACATCTACAGATGACATAATGAATGTATCTAAGTTTGGCACTGATAATATTGTTATTATTGGATATGCAGTACCAGGCTCGCTAGACAGTGAACCTCGTTGGAAGATTATTTTTTATACATATGATAGCGCAAGCAATCCTGTAAAAACTAGAATAGCAAATGGGATAAATGATTATTCTCATATATGGGAATCAGCGTCTATTGCTACAGGTGTAGCTATAACAGGTGCTACTAAGGCAAGCCCTTGTGTTCTTACAAGTGTAGGTCATACTCTTTCTACAGGTGATTTTATAGAGATTGATTCTATGGCTACTGGTGGTATGGTAGAACTTAATTCTGATGGTTACGGTTCTAATGTTTACCATGTAACAAAATTAACAGCTGATACAGTTTCATTACAAAAGGCATCAAGTTCAACTACCAATATAGATAGTTCTACTTATGGAGCATATACAACTGGCGGGAAGTTCTATAAAAAAGAAGTTTTAAATTATATTTATAGCTAGCGGAAAAACCTTTAAAAGAGAGAAAAAATATGACTTATTCAATAAATCCATTATCTGGAGCATTTGATAAAACAGGAACAAAAATAATCTCTTTTGATGGGGTTCCATCAGTTTTAGATTATAATTATAAAGTTGGAACTTTTGCACAAGATAGTATAACAAAAGATTTCTATCTTCTTAGAGATAATACTGTTAATGCTGCGGATTGGGAGAAGCTTTCTTCTAGCAGTGTAGACTTCTTTGAAAGTGTTTTAAGCCTCGCTATTGCAACTAATGTTCCTCCATCTGAAACTACAGGAGATAGATATGTTCTTGACAATAGTGGTGCTCCAAACGCAGCATGGGATGGGGCCTCTAACTGGGATGTAGTACAATTCGATGGTGTTTCTTGGACTTCTGATACTCCAACAGCTGGAGCTCTAGTTTACATAGAAGATATTAGTGCTTTATATGTATTTGATTCTGGATGGAAGAGTATTACTAATGCAATTCCTGATGCTTCTTCAACAACAAAAGGAATGGCCTCTTTTTCTTCCACAGATGAATTTACCGTTACTACTGGAGATGTAGCTCTAAGCTCTAATTTCAGTACAACATCTATACACGGATGGAACGGCGCAGTTATAGAGTCCCCAGTTGTTACAGTTACCTCCGATGGAGCCGATATTACATTTTCAGTCGAGAAGTCTGGAGGCGGAGATCTTACTCTAGTATTCTCTGACGGATTCTATACCTTTGATTCTACCCCTGCCGATACTATTATACTTACAGCTGGATCAGATATCAGCCCGCAGATTAACTATGTGTACATACTACAGTCTACAAAAGCACTAACAAAATCAACATCTGGGTTTCCTTCTGCTGAACACGTTCCTTTAGCGACAGTATTATGTCAGAGCGCGGCAAGCCTACAAACAGATGGTGCTTATAAAGTACACGCCTGGACTGATCATATTACAAATTCGGTTAATCAAGGCCATATTGCACATCTTAACCAGTGGATTAGAACACAAAATGCGACTTGGAAAGATGGAGTTGCTCAAACATATACTATAACACCGAACGGCGGTGGTGCAGATAATGTAATATTAACTACATCGTCTGGAACAGTATTACAACTTCACGACCATACATTCCCAGCTTTTGCAGGCACTCCTGATCTATATGTTGTCAATGATTCAATAGCTGATTTCGATAAAATTACCGATCTTAGCTCATTGCTCTTAGACTCAACAGGCGCTTCAATGGCTGGAAAGTACTTCTCTCTAGTCATCTGGGGAGTTGTTTCTGAAGATGGTAGCGATTGTAAATTAATGGTCAACCTGCCGAGTGGTTATTATAACAGTGTTACTACAGTAACAGCTGACGCTGCTAAATATGCAAACTACACAATACCTGCTAACTTTAAAGGGACAGGGTTTTTGATTTCTCGATGGGATCTTAAACATTCTACAGCATCTAGTGGAACATGGATATCAGTAAATGAAACAGACCTGAAAGGTCTTTTACCTTCAATATCAGCAGGTGGATCTACAGCAGCAACAAGTGTTTTTGTAGATAACGCATTTATGATTGTAGACGAAGTAGATAACTCTAAAGAGATAGCTTTCCAGGCTTCTGGAATCTCTACTGGAACAACAAGAACAGTAACTATGGCTAATGCTGACGTAGATCTTACTGCTAACACAGGAACATATCCTGCTGCTACTGGTGGAACTCAAATAGTTACGGTTGGTACAATTGCTACTGGTACATGGGAAGGTACTGACGTAGGCGCACAGCATGGCGGAACTGGCGTTTCTACTCTAACTGATGGCGGTATAATTTTAGGTTCTGGTACTGGAGCCGTGACTGTTACAGCTCAACCAACCAATGGACAGCTTCTAATAGGTAGTGCTGGTGTTGACCCTGTTTTAAGCACTCTTACAGGAACAGCTAATCAAGTTACGGTAACTAACGGCGTAGGTTCAGTAACTTTATCAACCCCTCAAGATTTAGCTACAACTTCTAGCGTAGAATTTGCTTCTGTTGACTCTGATAGTATTAATCTATCTTTTACACCATCAGCTAACACAACAGCAAGTGGTCAAAAAGTACAAGGTGTTGCAAACGAAGCACAGACATTTGGAGATGTTGTTAGAGTCGGAACTAGTTCTGAACTTTATATAGCTGATGCTTCTGTTGTTGGAACAGCTTTAGTTATAGCAATGGTATCAGACTCTTCAATTTCAGCAGATGCAACAGGAAATTATTTACTTCATGGAATAGCAAGATATGATTCTTGGAGTTGGTCAGCACCTGGTGTTCCGATATACCTTACAATAACTGGAACTACAACAAATACTTTGTCAGAAACTCAACCAATAGACACAGCAGAATGTGTTGTACAAGTAGGAACTGCTTTGTCAGCAACTACAATATTATTTAACCCTAATTCAAGCATAATAGAGTTAGTATAATGACTATATCAAGATTTATGGGGTTGCAATACCCCGACATAGATAAGATAAGTGCGGTAGCTATAGATGACATAGCTGAGCTTAACGGCTTGTCTTTTGATACATCCGATGCAGGAACATTTTCTTTCGATGTAACCACGTCTGGAGCAGATACTTTTGAGCTACCGATTTTATCAGGTGGCGCAGGTTACACTCAAGATTTTAATGTTAACTGGGGAGACACAAACTCTAGCACAATAACATCTTATGATGATGCTGACCGCATACATAGCTATGCTGGCGCAGGAACATATACCGTTGTTATGTCGGGAACGTGTGAATATTTTGCTTTTAAGGGTGGAGGTGATAGACTTTTACCAACGGCTTTAAATGCTTTTACTGGTGACATGAGATTCGAAGTATTGAACTTTGAAGACTGTAGCAATATTACGTCAATTTGTGTTCTGGGAACGATGGCTTATCTTAAAAACGCAACAGGAATGTTTAGAGAGCTTGACCAATTGACTACCATACCAGCAGGAATATTTGACGGTTGCTCTAATATGGATGTTGGAAACGGATTCGACCTCACTTTCCATCAATGTTCCAACTTAGCAACAATTCCAGCTGATCTATTTAAATACCAGCCTGAGTTAGTCGGCGGAGCGTTTACACAAACTTTTTGCCAAACGGCTATAACATCTATTCCTATAGATTTATTTAAGTATCAGACAAAGCTTGCTTTAGACTCTTTCAATGGTACATTCAGATTATGTACAAGTCTTACATCAATCCCGACAGATTTGCTAAGATATAATACGTCAATATACAGAAGAGAGTGCACGTCAATGTTTGAAAGTTGCACTGACATAACATCTATACCTGCAGATTTATTTAAATATAATACAGGACTCACTCTAAATGCATTCCAGCAAATGTTCAAAAGTTGCACTGGTATAACATCAATACCAGCAGGATTATTTCTCTATAATACGGCTGTTAATACAACATCTTTCGCAAGTACTTTTCAGAATTGTGAAGCTTTAGTAGCTGTTCCGACAGACTTATTTAGATATAATGTAAATGTGGCGGGGGTAAGCTTCTTGTCTACATTTATGGATTGCGATTTATTAGCTACTGTTCCGTCTGGATTATTTAAGTACAATCTATCAGCGCAGTGGTTTAATCAGACATTCTATAATTGTCCGAAGTTGCAAATTATTTCTGACATATTCTGCGATGCCGCAGACGAGGGAACTAGATTCTTGAACCAAAGCATTAACTTTACTAGATTCTTGTCGAGGGCTACCTTTACAGGATCAGCATCAGGCACGGCTCCAACACTTTGGGATAGTTTTGACTTCGGCAGCGGTACACCCGTTTCAACAGAATGTTACAACGGTGCTGGAAATAGTCTGACATCAATTTCAAATTATAATGATATTCCAGTAGCTTGGTTGTAAACCGTTAATAATAAAGGACATATAAAATGCACGAAATAATAAGAAATGAATATGAAGTAAAAAATGGTAAAGATGAAATCTTTTTACAGATAGAAGTCACGACAGCTGATGATGTATTTTCAAAGGCTATGTGGCTTACAGCTAAAGATGTAGAGTCAGTATTAGCTGATGAAGCTTATATCGACACTGTATCCTCTAAGTTAGCAAATAAAGCTACAATAGAGCGATCAAAGATGCTAAAAGATGAAGAAGATGCCAAGGTGCTAGAGTTAGAGAAGGTGAAACTGGAAGTGGCTCAAGCTGAGCTATTAGTTATCAACGCAAGCAAATAGCTTTAAATTAAATTATATCCTCCTCTTTTTAGTGATTTTTAATAGGGGAGGGCGGTTTTCGGTGATAATATGTGTAAACTAACAAAACTTTGGAGATTTATTATGGGAAAGATGAGAGAATTCGGGAGCCTAGTATTAATCGGAGCGCTGTTTCTATATGCTATTCATACGCTAGGAAACAAAAAGTCTGATGATAATGATGGAGTTGATACAAAGATCTCGATCGAAGCGGATACTGTTAATTTTCATAGTGGCGTTGTAAATATAGAAGTAGACGATTTAGAGAACAATTAATTTTTTAGTTAAAATAAAGACGAGCTGCGAACGGCCTTGACACAACTCATCCTTATTATTTTATATATTCTAGTATTCTTCAGAAGAAATAGGAGCAATCTTTTTCTCAAACTTCTTAAGATTGTCACTAAATTTCTTTGGTTCTTTTGAACATTTCTGTATTATCTGTACTCTAGTTTCTCCAGTATTAGTAGCAATAGAGTCTATAAATAATGAAGCAGTACAGTTAAGGTCTATAAGATTAAAATCATCTATAAACATCATAGCTTCTTTATTCATTGGTTCTACATGAGGTGTAACGTCTATAACATTTTCTATTTCTCCTTCTACCAAAGCATTACCAATAGCATCTTGGAATAACTGTTTTGCTAACATTGACAAACATCTATTATATAACATTACTGAAGGAAAGTTTTTCCATACAGGATTCTTTAATAGATTGGCATTACTTGCTTGTTGTATTGTAAAGATCATTTCACATTCTTCGCCTGTGTCTGCACGTCTACCTACCAAGTGGCATATCTCATCATTACCTATTTTCTTAGTAATCATATGTCCACGTTTTCTAATAAGAAGACCCATCATCTGTGCTGATAATGTAACACGTCCATTAACAATCCACAAACCACCATTAAGAGCTTGAAAGCTTGGAATACCAAGTTCTCTAGCGGCTCCAAAGATTGCTAAGATACCATATTTACCGCCACCTTCTACCATTTTCTTGTAAAATGGAGTGTCGCCCATCATTGTCGCCCATGACATCATGTTTTCCATTTCAGAACCCTGTGGCAATGCACTTATTATTTGTGTTTCTTCTTTTACAACTATCTCTTTTGTTTCTTCTTCCATTTTGTTCTCCTAATGTTTTATTTTACTCTACTTCTTATTGATGTCTTTTCGTATATCTTTAGACCAGGTATTGTTCTTATACCTTTACGAATAGCCTCTTTAATTGCTCTTTCAGCTACTTCCATATATTCCAGTGGTATAGAATTTATATCTTCTATATCAAATACCCAAGCTTTATGTTCTATAACTGTCCCGTCTTCTACAACTATCTTTTCCATGCTGTTATCTATAATGTTTTGGCTATCTAGGCTCTCTTTACGCTTGCCCTGATAGGCCTCTATTTTAAATAGAAGTGATTCTTCCATGTCCTTTAAGCATTTCGTTAAGTCTTTAGAATAATCTGAAACAGCCTTATTGAAATCTAGCATTGGACGGATAATCTTTTTACGAGTTTTCTCCATCTGATTTACTATTTTCTTCGCTTGTAAAGCCATGCTAACTGCTTTTTTAGCAGTAACATCTGTATCTACGATTAGATTTTCTGATATTTCTATTAGTTGAGTCATATTCTCTGCATCAAGCTTACTTTTCGCTAACGCAACATCAAAGATATCTTCTTTTGGAATGCCCATTTTATCTATATTATAATAATAGTCAATAACTGCCTCTGGCATCTCCCCTATAACCGTAACTGCCTCTGGCATCTCCTCCGTAACCTCAACACTATCTAATACTGCATCATAATCTATCATTCTTCTTCCTCATCGTTATATTCTTCATTAATATATTCTTCTTCTATGCAAAACTCTAGTTCTTCAAGAAAGTCATTCCATCGTTCTATTCTATCTTCTATTGTTCTCATATATGCCTCCATATTACTCTATGTATAACTCTAAGTATTGTGGATTTATCTACCCCATAATCTTTTGCTAATTTCTGTGCACTATATATTCCTTTTTGGTACTTTTTTCTTATATCAATTATATCAATTTCTGTAAGTTTATGATTTGGGCTTTTTTCTCCATTTTGGTTAGATTTTCTTCTATTATTAGACTGTTCTTTTTTTGTAGCCCAACGACAATTCTCAGGACAATAATTTCCATTGTTGTCTATTCTATCAAGAGAATGCGATATAGAAGGTTTTTCCCCCATGTCATCTAAAAATTTTTCAAATGAATACTTCCATCTATCACAGATTGAAATTCCACGGCCTCCATAATCAGTAAAAGCTTCGTTTTTTATATTAAAACACCTTCCTTTTGCCGATACCCAGCTATTATATTCTTTTGTTTTACTTTTACCGTGATTAGACAAACTATCTTTATTCTTTTGGCCTGTAATCTTTCTTCCGCAATCATAACAACTTTTTATAGTTTTATTTCTAATTGCATCGCCTCTTACAAAAGATTTATTTCCACATTCACACTGACATAACCATAATATTCTACCGTCAGATGTTTTTTGTTCTGACTTTTTTACTACAGTCAATTTACCACATATAAAACCTGTTAAATCTATAAATTTAGACATAAAAATACCTATGAAGCATTAGAGCAGATTTGTATAGCTCCCAGTCATTTGGGCTTGTGTATTCTATAACTTTAGGAAAGCTTCCATCTTTTTTCAGCATGAGAGCTATTCTTCTTCCAGACTTTTCTTTTACGTTTAAGTTGTTATCATATAGCCATTTGTATGCCGACAACTGCATTTTCCAGGTCTTGCTTTCAGAAGCAGGCGTTTTATAATCTATAATTACAGGAACATTAGAATTTTTTAAACGTACAACCGCATCAATTGCCCCAGTTATTTTTAAGTTATTGTCGTAATATCTTTCTTCTAGTGCTATTACATCATCAACCATTTCGTCAAAGAACTTGATGAACGAATCTACAAAGCCAGCAATGGGCTCATCAGGAGTAGGAAACCACTCATTCTTCGCATACATAAAACAATAATTATGAACCTTTGTACCTCTATCACAAGCGTTCTTTAAAACTCTTGGTGGTATTTTACTAAAATCATTATACTTACTTAGGCATTCGGTCACCCTTAAGTAACCTGTTTTTATTTCTTCGCTCATTCTTCTCTCCATAATATTTTAAACTTACCGCTTGTCTTAAACCTATATTATCGCTTATGCTTGTTTTAAAGCCAAGTAAAATAAAATTATTTAGCGTTAAATAAAGAATCAACAAATCGAGGAGTACTAGAAAATGACACTTAACGAATATCTTGACAGAGAAGGAATCAAAAAATATAAGTTTGCTGAAAAGACTGGAATAAGCCTAAGAACAATTTCATCAGCCTGCAATGGATATAAACTGAACCTATTTATGAGTAAAATTATAGAAGTATTTACCGATGGAGAGGTTACAGTAGATGAAATGCTTAGAAAACCAGATGAATCTAAAGATATAAAAAATGGCTAATAAGTTCAGTGGAGAGAGAGAAATACCAGAGTTTCCAGAATGTTCCGTCTTATATAATGACTATTTTCACAACAAGCAATCTGATATAGATGTAAGAGATGATGTAGATAAAATATTTATAAAAGAACGTATTCTGGATATTATATCTAATTTGTCGGAACGACAGGAAGGCGTATTAATAGCCAGATTTGGTATAAAAGATGGAATATCAAGTACGCTGCAAGAAGTAGGAGAAATGTATGGTATTACAAGAGAAAGGGTAAGGCAGATAGAAGCAAAAGGACTTAGAAAGCTTAGGCATCCTCTTTTAGCAGAGGTATTTTATGAGCTTGACGGCAGAGAAAAGCCAAAAGAAGAAGAAGAAGAAGAAGAAGAAGTTATTGTTGAGAAAAGAAAAGCACCACCGCAAGAAGTCAGTTTTAATCAGCGTGATCTAGTAGCTAGACACCCCAGTCCTGCGCTAATGTCGTGGTGGGATACTCAATTTAGCTATGTATGCAAAATGATGGATAACTCATTGCCAAGCCGTACATTTATCGGGAAATGTAATTGCCAATCTTGGAAAGCGGATTATAGAATTAGAATTAATCAATACGAGGCATTATGTTGCAAATGTTTCGATAAATTTTGGATGGAATTAGATGAATGAAGAAATTATAGAACTAGAAAAATATCAAATATCATGTTCTTTATTAATGCCAGATACTAATAGGCATCTTCCAAAAGATGTAGAAAACGAAGCTAAATGTTTGTTACTACAATATTATCGTGAGGAACAGTACAAGATTTTAGAGGACTTTGACGGCGAAATAGATATATTATTCCCTGAAATATCATATACGATAAGACCTCACTGGTCGGATGATGGTAAAATAGACGGCAAAACGATTGGGTTTTTCGCTACACCGTATTATTTAGATGACCATGAGGAGTTAAGATGAAATCATTTGACGAACAAGTACTAGATTGTCTTATAGCGACAAGCGAATATGCGGGTATGTCTTTAACACAACATGAAAGAGATCAGCTTAAGATTAAGTTCAATCTTGAGATATATCCAATGCAAACTGACTTCATAAATAAGATAAAAGAAAGAGAAACTAATAATATTATAAAAACTTAAGGAGAACCAATGAAAGAGGCAGTAATAATTGATATAGACGGAACACTTGCTAATATTAGTCATAGAAGACCTATGCTAGAAAGATTCCCAGTTCGTAATGAAGACGGTCTTATAATAAAACATACAAAGCCTGACTGGAATGCGTTTAATGAAGCCATAGAGCATGATACTCCTAATCATTGGTGTGTTAGATTAGTACAATCTTTAGAAACTGAAACTGTCTTCGAGTCACCTATAGATATTATATTTTTATCAGGTAGAGCGGAGTGCTATAGAGATATTACTGAGAAGCAAATAAACAGTTGGGTGGGTGGAAATTACGAGCTATACATGAGACCTTCTAAAGATTATCGCCCAGATACTGAGATCAAAGAAGAGATCTACAACAATGAAATAAAGGACAAATACAACGTATTATTTTGCGTAGACGATAGGGCTTGTGTTGTAAAGCAGTGGAGAAAGATGGGGATTGTATGCCTACAATGTGACGAAGGAGACTTTTAATGAAAATACCATCAGAAGAGTTTTGGTTTACCATGGGTTTTTGCTATTCTTTGGCTAATACTATAAAAGAAAGAGCTGAAATAGACAAGCCAACAAATAATAGCAGTCAAGACTTGCAAATGGCGGACATGGAAGAGCTTGTTGAAAGGCTTGGCCGAATAGCAGAAGTAGGCCATCCAGAAATAGAAAGTCATCCTTATTATCCACCAGGCGTTAGTTAGACAATGAAAACACACTCATTTAAAAGTAAAGTACCCAAGCGTAAGCGTGGTAAGGTGCTACTACCGAAGTACAAGAAGAAGATCTGTTTTTTTGATAAATGGCTTCTTAAAAAAGTAAAGCCATTCTGTCTTTTCTCAGATATGCTCCCAAGGTTACCTGGAGCAACAGTTAAATTTAGAAGATACCATCAGGAGACATAATGGAAGAATATGTATCAATAGAGGAAGAGCTTTCTATACTAAGAAGAGAAGCTAGACTTAAGGAAGGAAGGAAGAACTTTTTGCAGGATAACTACAAGAATGTATATTTTGACATGAAGAAGGTTCTTTCACAGTCTAAAGACTTTGATGAGCTTAAAGAAAGCTTTACTGAACTAGTTATGATGATTGGCGATTTAGTTAATATGACCGATGACTTCCAAACAAAACATTCTTATAATATTTTTAAACATTAGGAGAACCCATGATAGAAGAAGAGCTTATGAGCTGAATTAGATCTATATTGACGTACACAAGAAAAGCCAGTTTTGTGTGTATGTTGTTGTTGTCATGCACACGAAATGCCGTTTTTTGCGGTATAAAATCGTCAAAAGTGCCGTTTTGTATATACTCAAATATATACAAACTTCTTTGTGAATACTGAAACGTGGTTTTGATAACCACAAACTAAATGAAAAGCTGCTTTACACATCACTTATACACCGTTAATATATCTGTATAAACACCTGTAAAGCTGTATTTACACGTCAAATATAATAATAATAATTCTTAATAATAATGATGTCTTGCGATACAATGTGGAAAGTTTGGCAAGATATTTAGATGAAAATCTAAAAAGCAATAGGCAACCCTACAGAGTGTCGAGCTCAGGTTACCTATAATGCGAGAAACCAACGAATAAGACTAATATAACATACTCTTAAAATGTATAAAAGTCTTAGTTTCAACTAATTTCAAGTTGAAAACGTGTCTAGCATAGCACACTTCGTTGATTTCTCACAATATACAATCATTCTTTTAATATTGGAGACGAAATTATGACCGAAAATCAATTCACAGATGAATGCAGTTCGCACAAATATTTCACACAAACAACAAACATCATATTTGAATTAGGATTAACAGCGTATGAGATAGCTCTATATATGGCTATTAAGAGAACAGCAGGTCAAAAAGGATTGTGCAAGAAGGGGACAAAAAGATTAGCGCTAGAGTCTGGCATGTCTATAGGAACAGTATCTAGTACTAAAAGAAAGCTATGTGAACCTAGAAAAGAATTAGAAGGAAAATCATTAATAAGAATAGAAAGTGTAGTACACGAAAGTGGGGGTAATGGCGTTGATCATATTTTTATAACAGACATTTGGGATGAAAATCATGAGCTTTTCAATAAGAATAAAAAAAAGAATACCTATTCACCACATGAACCCCCCTATTCACCACATGAACCCCCCTATTCACCACATGAACCCCCCTATTCACCACATGAACCAAAGAATAACCTAAATAAGAATAACCTAAATAAGAATAACCTAAATAAGAAAGATATACCTAAAGGTATATACAAAGAAAAATCGTCTAAAGCCTCAAAAACTATTCCAAAATTTGTCAATGAAGAAAGGGAAGATACAATTCCAGTCAGAGATGAGATACACCTAACCCAAGAACAGATTGATAGCCTAGAGAGTAAATATTCACCTGAAATGTTAGAGATTATGTACGATAAGTTAAACTTACAGCATATAAGCATTGCCGAAGGCGTTGTTAAGCGTAAGAAACCGTACACATTTTCAGTATTCAGCAAGCACTCGTGGCTATGGGATACCTCAACAAACTGTATGGCATCAACTGGAACAAGAAAGTCATTCAGAGAAACTTTCAAAGATAAAGTTAAGTCTAACTTCAAACACGGAGAGGTATACAATTCAGCAGAGTATAGCTCTAGTGAAACAGCCTGTTCTTTTAATCGTGGTATGAATTTTTATCAGGTGAAATGGGATGATTATCAGTTCGAAGATAAGTTTAATCAAATGCTTAAGAGATACGGCATATCATTCGGGCAGGGGATAGATTAAATGATTGTACACGGCAGAATATTTGAAGGAAGGTTCAGATTTTTCCCTGAACCAACAGATGAGAATCTTATACGTTGTAAGCGTTGCGGTGGTAACAAGGGCAGGGTATTTGAAGTCAACAAACCTGAAGGAGATACCCGCTTAGTTTGGTTTTGCATGAATAATGACTGTTTACAGCTAGATTCCGTAATCGTCAAACAATAAAGACTGGCAAATAGCCCTAGAACGAACAGAAACACACCCTGTAGCCGTTAACGTGGTTATTTTGATGTCACGGTTGTTTTGAATATTATAGGCCATTAGAATAGCCTTAAAACAATTCTAACACTTTTAGGGGATAGGCTCGAGACCGAAAACCAGTTACCCAGCTGGCTTCCCTTACTTTTCAATTGGGATACCCCCGGGAGGGTTTATGGAAAAATATTTTTATATACCGAATATAAAACTTATTGGTTATGGAAGATGTCAGACGTATCAAATATCATGTTCAAAATGCAATCTAACATTAAGCGATAAATGGTTTAATACATTTGAAGAAAAGAAAGCATACCTATTAAATATAAATGAAAATAAACGTATTATGCGTAGAAAACCATATCTAATGATATAACCAGCGTATGAATTGATCTTTTAACAAAACGAGCGCCCTTAAGGTGTTTTAAAAGGAGTTTAAGGAATGTTACAAGATTTGATAGTGGAGTTCCTGGGGCAGGATTTATATTATATATTTCGATTAACCTTAGTTGCTTTGATAGTTAAATATTTATTTTTCAGAAAGTTGGCGTTAAAAGGATAATAGAATGGAAGATTGCGATAGCGGAGATGTATAAAGTAAAGGAAGCTTATTTTAACGATATTTATGAATAGGAGTTTAAGAAATGGAAACAAAAGATGCTTACGAACAGTTATATGAATATGTATATAGGCAAACAATAGAAACAGCAACAGAAAAACTACTACTGTATGGTTATGTTGATGAAGAAGAAGTCCTTTCTGATATGAAAAGTAAACTAGGAATGCTTTGTAAAACTTCGTATAATAACGCAAATGATGCTTGACAATACACTGTAGATGGGTTATAGTTATATCTTTAAACTTCAAACTTTGAGTGTTATGAGATACAAGGAAAGTAAGCTTGAAGCTTTCAAGAAAAGTTTGAACTTCACAGAAAAAATGGCTACTGCATTAGAGCAGTTGAGAGTAGAGGCCTTGAAATCCTCAAGAAAAAATAGAAAAGACAAAAACAGGCGTAAAATGAAGTGGATATTAACAAGAGATAGAGAGCTTATTAATCTTGATCGGGTATCTTTTATTTATTTATCTGATAATCTTATTAAGTTCGAGTTTGAAGTTGGAGAAGAAGGCGAAAATGAGTATGAGCAATTTAATACTCCCGAAGAAGCCAGTATTCAGTACGAAAAGTATATAGCAATGTTAATAAATTAAAGCCATGGAGGGCATAATATGAATGATAAAGAAGAAATGGAAATAGCAATGGATAACTTAAAAATTACTGATTCTATTATTGAAAAGTTTGAGCATGATCTTGATAGCTTGTCGGGAGTTGATGATCTTAAAAAAATAAATATAGCACTAGCTATAGCGTGTTCCTATGGCAACAGCAAAGGAGCTGGAAATAAAATACTTAAAATAATTGCAGAGCGAATGTTTGAAGAGATCATTGTGATAGAAGAAGAGGAATGCGAAGAAGAGGCCGAAGAAGCACCCGAAGAATCTAATAAAGCGTTAAATGATATTATCAAAGCTTTACACGCCATATTTGAGAGGGACGCAAAATGATAATAGTATCTTATAACGAATGCCCCGATAGCGCTACTATGATAGCAACAATCAGCGTATATATCCAAGAATGGCATATGACTATTAACAACATTGCTATAATAAAATCAAAGCATGGCGGGTGGTTTGTTGGTCTTCCTACTTATAAAAACAAAAATACTGATTGTTGGGATAAGACTGTATTATTCGACCTTGATGCACATAAAAAGTTTACTAATACATTGCACGAAGTTATTTCTGAATATGCAGAGTCTAATAATATAAAACTTGCACAACCTTAAACAAAAAATGGAGATCGAAATGGAACAACTAACAAAGACACAAATTCGTAAAGATAACATAATAAAACGCAAGCTTGCACGTATACAAATAATCCCTAAAAATATACACAAAGCACTCGTTTCTCTTGATGCAGAACTTGATGATATGAAGTCAGAAATAAGAAGCGCTCTAGCGGGAAAGAAAATATCTTGTCAGCGTATTAGATTAAAAACCCTCGCTTTAAGATCTGTTTTCAAAGACTTTCGCAAGCTTACAAACGCCGAGGAAAAGAAAAAATGACAATACAACAATTTGATATTAGAGAAAGCTGTTTTGCTTGGGTAGATAGTATCGAAGATAGTATTGTAGAACATGATCAGTTTTTAAATACTATTGATCATACATTGCGTGATATTGCTTTAGATGTTTTATACAATATAAACTTATCCTCATCTGCTCAAGCACTTAAAAAGCTTGAGTATTTAGAAAATTATACTGGTTCTCAAGATCTCTTTTGTCCGCAGTCAATTATGAATGTTATCCGTGACTTAAGATTACTAATCGGGATATAACGATGCCTGAAGAATTTTATGATTTTGCAGAAAGCTGTTTAATACTGTTTCTAGCTGTTTTCTTAGTATTGCATATGCTTGTAATGGGTACTTGTATATCGAACGAAATAGGGCTATCTCTATTAGCGACAGGGCTATTTATGGTCTATAATATCGTAAAAGACTTGGCAGGAAACAATGACGATGAACCAAAACTTAATTAAGGTTAAAAAATGATACAGTCAACTATATCGCTATCAGAAATTAAACTAACACTGCTAGCGTCGGGCGTAGAATATGATCAACTAGATTATTCAATGATATGGGCTTTTGGATCTTTAGACATACCGATTAAAGAATGGATACCCGCTTGGAATGAAAAACACAAAGATATTTTCGAAATGGTTGGGACTGATACCGTTTTCGATACAGTATATAAAGTAGGCAAATCCTTTTCAACTTTGGAGATGTAATGCCCATAAAAACTATCACGATTGACGGAATACCGAAGGGTCAACCACGGCCTAGATTCGCTAACATTGGTAGCTTTGTTAAAGTCTATGACCCATCTTGTAAGATTAAAAAAGAGATAGCAAAAATAATCTCTGAACAGTGGGTTGATGATATAATAACATCTCCGATAGAAATGAAAATTGTGTTTTATATGCCGATACCAAAGTCGCTATCAAAGAAGAAGAAAAAAGCTATAATAGAAGATGACTCACGACACTCTAAAAAGCCTGATATAGACAATCTTATTAAGATGCCACTTGACGTAATGAACGGTCTAGTATATCACGATGACAACCAAATATGGCGTATAGAAGGTCTAAGAATATATGATGAAAACCCAAGAACAGAAATAATATTGAGGTACGGTATGAATGAAAAGCTTAAGTATTGTTATCACGCAATTAAAAAGTGGTTGTCAAGCGTTTATGAGCAGTGGAAAGCAGAGGAATAGAAAAAGAGGCGTAACGTATGCTACGCCCCAATGTTTTGGAAGATATTCTATTAATTACTTTAAATCAGTTATTAACCCTAGTATAAATTCTTTGCGGTTATCTACTGACTTTTCTATTGCTTTAATATAATCCAATGACATCATCGCAAAGGCATTAACCATTGATCCCAATACAATTTCAACATCAAAACCTTCTTCTAGAGCTTTCTCAGAAAGAATTTCTACTATTTCTTCACTAGTTTCGCACATTTGTTTATGTAATTGTAGATGTTCTTCGTTCATTCTGATACCTCTATTTTGTTAATTCTTCTATTAGCTTATCTTTGATTATATCAATGCCAAATATTGCTAATCCGTTTATCTCTAAAACTTTATAAGAATGTTCGCCGTTGTTATATGTTCTACACTCAACTGTATTATCTTTATCTGCTCTTATGTGAGCGTGAAAGCTTATTCCCATTCTATCCATTATTTAGATTCCTTGTTTAAGATTTCAGAGGCATCTTTAGTGTAGATAGTTATGCCTGTTTTTGATTCTAGCACTAGCCATACTTCTGATAATATCAGTAGCCCCTCATCTGATACGTGACACATCTCAATTTTATGACCTTTTTTTATTTCATGCATCTCAATGTACTTGGGTTTCTCAACAACTTTAGCACTTGTATTTTGCTTTTTCTGTTTAGTGCTAACTTGATCATTGATTACTTTTGATACAGTAGATGTAGCCACTTTAAATAATTTGGCTATATGACTTTGTGTATATTTGCCTGTATTTACCAGTTTCTTAATTCTGAAGATTTCATCTTTTGTTAAATCCATCGGCTTTTTATATTCTTGAGATTCGTTGGGTGTTCTATTGCTATTTAGTATTCGTGATGTTGTTGTCGGACATATATCAAGCATATCTGACATCTCATTCTGCGAGTACCGATTTTCTTTAGCTAGTATAATTAGCTTGTTGCGCTTGTATTTAGTTATTTGCGGTCTGCGTTTTTTATATTCTTTGACTTCTTCTTCTTTGAAAAAGGCTTTCTTAATCTTTTTAAATATGTTCATTCTGTTCTCCTTTTTAGCTAAACAAGATGTTTGTTAAGCCTTCTTTTATGTTGTTTATTGATTCTATCTGATTGCCTATGCTCATTAATGATAAGGGCTTGATGCCGTCAATAGAAGGTAGCAGTGATATATCTATTTCTATTAGCTCGCCGTCCCCGAGTTTATATAAAAAAGTGTCTTTAGAGACGATGGTTTCGGGGAAAACGATAAAGAATTGCGTTATAGACAAAAGTAGCTCTTTATTGTCTGATAAGTATGTATTTTGGGATAATATAGTTGTTTCTATTTTGTCTATTAATTTCTTATCACTCATTCTGTTCTCCTATTTTTGTTTAAACTTTCTTCCGTATCTTGTCTTTTGAGGTGTCCTTTCGTGCAGTATACCACAGAAAAACCCCACGAAATATGAACCAATCGTAATTAGTATCACAGTAAAGACCGTCATTGTTTTATCTCCTCGTGCCATTCTCCACGCTTGAAATAAACTTCTACAAGATTATTATTGGTAAACTCCTCAAAGCCTGGAGTAATATATTCTTCATAAAGAAAATCAAATATCCAGGTTTCTCCAAGCTCTACATATCCATGTTTTGATTCTCTATAATATCTATCTAGCTTCAATTTCATCATCTACCACGCTTTTTTGTAAGTCTTTAATATATAGTATTACGTCCTCTAGCCGTGAGCTTTCTCCTAAATGTAGTCTCCGCTGAAACTCTTTACTGACTTTATCCATCATTTGACGGTTAGTAACGGTATCCACATCATACCCCTTTCTCTAGCTCTAATAGATTAATGCCCTTGGCTTCAAGATAGCCCCTAGCCGTGAAATGTTCTATTAAAATATCGAATTCATCCGTGTAGATATATTCGCAGTTTAAATTGTCGCTTAAAGATGATTGCGCACTGCTTAAAGTGTCTAAATATGTTTGTTTATAAGATTCTAAAGTGTTCATTCTGTTCTCCATTGTTTTATTATATTGTTTCGGCTTTTAGCTCTATCTCATAGCCAAGTGCTTTGATGCAATTTATAGCGTTTTGTGATAGTGTCGTTTTTTGTGTCATTGCACAAAATAGCTTTGACTTTTCGCACATCGGGTAAAATCTTCTATTGCCATATACGCTCCTAATTTGTATTGTTATTTTCATTCTTTTCTCCACTGTTTTATATTGTTATCAACCGCAACCTGGTTTATATCCATCATGTATTAGACATAGGACAATTATCCCTATGAATATTAAAAATCTTGTTCCTAGCATTCTGTTCCCATGTTTGTTATTATATTTCTTTGATTATCTGTTAAAATATGGATTGGATTAGCTTTAGTTTCTTTATAAAATCCGACACACGTACCGCCCGCTTTAAATAATGATTGGATATATTCTTTATTGTTTTTAGCGTATTTCTTACCGTTGATTATCTTCATTCTGTTACCCCATTGTTGGGGGCTATTAACCCCCTGCTTTGTTATAGAAGTGCTAGCAAGCTAGAGTATCGGTTAATATCTTCTTAAGCTCTCTATTAGCTTGGGCGCTTGTCTTATATTTCTGAAAGCCATCAACGCTTTCAATGTCACATTCTTTATCCATTTTTCTGATAGTATATAAGCGTTCATCGTCAATATTGTTCTGTTCGCTAGAGATAAAATAAATGTTATCTAAAATCTTGTAGCCATATTTCGCAAGTCTACTTTTAAAGAAACGGCTCCAGTCTTTGTCAAACCAATGACCTCGGTTAGTTTTGTTTTCGTAAATTGTTTTAATATCATCTATATGTATTTTATTAATCTTCATTCTGTTAACTCCATTTTTGTTTAATATTATTAAAGACTGTATAAAGTTACTCTATTGCTCAGAGAATATTTCGTGCTAAGCTGATCACAATTTTCGCTTCATCTTATCTTTTAATACTCTTACAATAACTCAGTGCGCGTTTTATTGCAATTACTTTTTAAAGTTATATTGCAAGGGCAAGTAAAATAGCTTGCTTTACACTATGAGATTTAATACATTAAAAATAAAAAGTGAGGCAAGATATGAGTAAGATTAAAGCTAAAGTTAAGATCAAAAAGCCTGTAAAATGGGCGCTAAAACACGATTGTTGCGTAAATTGCGGGACTATTAAAAGAAAGCACCGCGGGCGGGGACTGTGTGTTAAATGTTATGCTAGAGAGTTAACAGTATCTATTAAATCAAAAGCTAGAGATATAAGAGATCAAGCCGACGCAAAAAACGCATGTAGACCTCTTGAATGGACACCTGAGCGCTGCAAAAAAGAAGCTGATGATTTTTTGAAGTGGTCGGATTATGAAAATAATTTAGTGATGGAAAAGTTCGGGCTATATCGTGAACCTCCTTACACACGCTCTACAATGTATAAGATTGCTGAAAAAGATGTAAATTTTGCTTCAGCAATGGCAATTGTTAGGGAACGATTAAGAACCCGTCGTGAAGAAGGAGCCTCTAGAGGTACTTATAACGCAAGCGTATTTCAATTTTGCCACGGCTTTCAAGATCGTGATAATCAAGATAAAAATCAGAGCTTTACAAGTTATAAAGATGAGCGAAAGAAAGTTAGCGACACTGCGGACATTAATAAGCAAAAACAGGCTTTAGATGAGTCTAAGCAATTTGTTGAGGATGCTAAGAAACGGCTAGCTAAAAAGAAGAAGCTTGAGAAAGCTTAAGACTAGCATTTGTTTTTATATAATCTTTGGTTATGTGATTTAAGCGACTTTCGTTATTGAGCTCAAGTCTAGAATTATGCTCACACGCTAAGTGCGTATGTTTCACATAATCTTTGATTATATGTTTTAGAGAATTGTTGTCAATAGTAAAGATAAGTGCTTATTGCGTGTAAAAGTGCAGTGTTCTATTGTCTATATATCTACAGTGATAAAACGACGATAAATTTATTTTCAAAGCTCAGATTCTTGACACTCAACACACTAAAAGCAGGGGCAATTACACATTGAAGGACACTAAACACAACACTATATATATACATACACACACAACACACACACAACACACACACAACACACACACATAGGCTACGTTGCGACAACACACACGCAAGCGCTCAACACAAGCGTGACATATAGCGACTGCAACACGATGCGACTAACGGCGCTAGAAACAAAGACGCTACAAGATGGAGGGGGAACGAATGCAACATCAATGACTATCGCTTGCGACTTGTATATATACGGACTTTTACAAAAGCTCTCCAATGGGAATCCCTGTGGGGAGAATGCTTTATAATATTATGGCTCCTCCCAATTTTATTTTTTATTTTTTTTAAAAAAACGCTAACATTCAACATGCAAACAGTGTAGAAATAAATATGCGTTATAACAATATGGAGAAGATATGAATGATGAAACCAAACAAGAAATAGCAGAGTTTATAGCAGATAAAGAAAAGCGTATACTGTCGCTGTACAAGGTCAAAGACAAGTGGGGTAAAGTAGATGTCATAAAGCCTAATATAACTCAAGCAAGGCTGCTTAAAGAGAGTCATACACGTAATGTAATACCAAAGGCAAGACAACATGGGATAACTACTGGGGTATGTGTATTTGTAATACTTGATGAGTGTTTATTTAATGATAATTTTAAGGCTGCGATAATAGCGCATAGAGAGAGTGATGCATTAAAGATATTTGCATCTAAGATAAGATTTCCATATGAGCAGATACCACAATATTTAAAAGATTCTGGATTTGTACCGAAGGCTATAAGATTAACTACATCATCTATTGAGTTTGACAATGGTTCTATAATTACAGCGGATACGATGGTGAGGTCTGATACGTTACAGATATTGCATGTAAGTGAGCTTGCTAAGATGTATCAACAGTTCCCTGCTAAAGCGGAAGAGGTAAAGACTGGAGCGATACCAGCAGCAGAGAAGGGGAAGATATTTATTGAGTCTACAATGGAGGGAAGATATGGGCTTATGCCTGATTTGTGTAATGATGCTTTGGATGTTCAAGAGTCTGGGAGAAAGTTAACTTCTAAAGATTTTAAGTTCTTTTTCTTTCCATGGTATGACAACCCAGAATATCAATTGTTTGAGGACTACCCATTATCAGAGCGTATAAATGAGTATTTTCATAGTCTTGTTGTTGAGAGTGGAATACATTTGAATGATGCCCAGAAGAAGTGGTATGCGGCAGAAGAGCGTATTCAGGGTGATAAGATGCAACAAGAGTATCCTTCTACATATAAAGAGGCGATAGAGGTATCTAGTGATGCTTATTATTATCAGAAAGCCTTGAATGAATTGCGGGAGAATAACCAGATAAACACTGTACCTGTTAATAAAGATCTACCGACATTTACAAGCTGGGATTTGGGCTTTAGTGATGCTACTGCGATATGGATTGTGCAAGTACAGGGGATATATATAAGAGTTGTTGGTTATTATGAGAATAACAATGAGAGCTTATCTACATATGTTCATTGGTTACGGAAATGGCAAGAGAAACATAAAGTTATATTTGATGCTCATTATTTACCTCATGATGTTAGAGTGCATGATATTAGTACTGGTATAAGTCGTAAGAATACTTTGGAGAAGATGGGTTTAAGTGTAACTGTTCTTGATAGACTTCCTGTTGAAGATGGTATTGATATTGTCAGAGAGTTACTGCCTAATTGTTGGTTTGATTTAAATGCTTGTTCTGCTGGGATTAAGAATCTTGATGGTTATCGAAAAGATGTTACGGCTGATGGATTGGTATGTAATAAGCCAAAAGACCACCAGAAAGCTGGTCATGGAGCTGATAGTTTTAGATATATGGCGATTGGTTTAAAGAAATACGGTGGAATGCATGAAAACACTCTTAGTAAAGATGATATTATCAATCGCAGTAACTATTATAGACGTTGATAAATAAGATGTATTGCTGATAGTTTTAAAATAATATATAAAATTTAATTTGTTAGGCGGTTATTGAAATGAAAACTAATAAAGAACGATTTGAAGATGCATATAATGAGGCCTTAAATGAAACAACAGGATTTTTACAAGAAGCCTATACAGATTATAAGTTCTTTGTTGGTGATCAGTGGACTAGCGAAGAGAAATCCTATTTAGCTAAGTTTGGTAGAGAGCCTGTTGTCTTTAATTATTTGAGAAGATTTATTAAGCGTGTTGGTGGACATCAAAGAAAGAATAGAATGGCAACATCTATAGAACCAACAGAAACACAAGACGAGTACATAGCAGAGATTTATGACGATGTGCAGAAGTGGGTGATACTTAAAGATAGTGTTTACCAAACAATCTCTGATGCATTTGAGAAGGGTTCTCTTGTTACTGGATGGAATCTACTTCACCCCTATATGGATTATAGTACTGATCCTATTAATGGTATGATAAAGACAAAGCGCCGAGCATATAATACTTTTTTATTATCGCCTGATTTCACACGTTTAGATTTATCTGACTGTCGTTATCTTATTACTAGCGACTTTATGAGTAGAGATATGGCAAAAGGACTGCTTCCTAATAAGGCTAGTGCTATTGATGATCTTCCTGGTGGCCTTATAGACAATAAATTTGAATTTATCGGAACAGATCACTTAGAGAGCGATGATGTTGTAAACTATACCGAGTTCTGGGAGAAGGTAACTATAAAACGTTATATGACAATAGATAATGTCAGTGGTGAAACTATAAAATGGAATGGTTCTAAAGCTGATCTTAATCGCCATATAGAGAAGTTCCCCTGGGTGTCATATATAGCCTTCTTTGAGCCTACTGTTCAGATGACTGTATTCATACAGGGTGAGGAGATGTATCATGGTATAGACCCTTATGGTAGCAAAGAACGAGGCATTTCATTTGGTGAGTATCCTCATGTTCTTGTTCCTGGTTATTTTGAGCCTGATTTCCCAGATTTCAGATATAAGATACAGGGTATTGGAAGAACAATGCGAGATGCCCAAAGAGAAGAGAATAAAAGACGATGTCAGATGTTTTCTATTTTGGATAGTTCTCCGTATGGTGGATATATTGTAAAGAATGGATCTGTAATAAATCATGATGACTTATATCAGACTGGTCCTGGTGTTGTTATAACACTTGATAAAGCAGCACAAATGAGTGATGTTCAAGAGTTGCGCCAGAGAGAGATTCCACAGAGTACTATGCAGTTAAGCCAACAGTTAAAGAATGATCTTATTGAACTTGGTGGTGGTAGTGAAGAGTTTGTCGGAACTGCTGATACTGGTAATACACAAATTTCTGGAACACTTGCTAAGATGCGAGCCAGCAATAGTGTTGAAAGCTTACAAGATTTGATTGATAATCTGAATTTTGCACAAGAAAACCTCGGAAGAAAACACGTTAAGTTTATTAATATAAATTTCACTAGTGAGTTTATAGAGAAGATAACTAATAAAGAAATTCCAGAAGGATTCTTTGATGAGGATGTATCTAAGTTTAATCTAGTAGCTGCTGAAGGAATGCTAACAGATACTAATAAGAACTTGGCATATGTACAATCTCTACAAGCATTACAGTCTGGTGTTAATATACCTCATAAGTTTGTTGTTTCTAATCTACCTATTGCTAATAAGAGTGAGCTAATGCGCATGTATGATGAAGAGGCAGAACAGGCACAGCAACAGCAAGCCAAACTAGCAGAGATGGAAGATATGCAGAAGCGTTTAGCCAATGCAGAGATAATTCATAAGCTAAGTCTTGGAGAGCAGCAGAGAAAACGTTCTGTAGCTGATGAAGCACTAGCCATGGAAAGAGTAAGTGAAAGTAAACTTAATCAATCTAAGGTTATTAATAACAGAATAGATGCAGTATTAAAACAGATTCAGGTAACAAAAGAAATTCAGGGTATGGATTTAGATCGTATGCAGAGTGCTGTAAGATTTGTTCTTGAGATGTATGAAAATAAACGCATTGAAGAAACAGAAGAAACTCAATCTAGTAAAGCAATGATAAGTCAAGATAGCCAGAATAGTCTTTTAGAACTTGCTCTTACTGATAATATGAAAGATAACGGTACTCAAGAGAGAATATCGCAACCAGATACAGGTGTAGTATAATAAAAACAAATAAGCTTTGCATAATATCGTGTATATTATTATTTTAGACTTAAATTATAGGAGAGTTTGTGGCACATACTAATAGAGATATAGCACAAGAGGCAGCTGAAAATTTTCTTGCTCATGAAGTATGGGAAATAGCAGACGAGTATTATAATAAGAATGGATGGAATGAAATGTATATCACTAAGATATCAAAACGTGATAAAAAAGAAAGAATAGTACGTAGCCATATAGCAGTATGCGAATGCAAACCTGGCATGGAAGAGTATTTGCGTAATACTATAGGAGTTATGGGTAGTTTTTGTTTGTACATACGAAGAAAACCAAGAAAGATCAAACATGTTTGGAATCTGCCACTTACCAATCAAGGCGGTATTATTATCCCAGATGGGCGAGCCTCAAGTCTTATTTTGGATAGTGTTGCTAAGATTAAGGGCAGAGAATGTATCAGACCCGAGAGTTATGCATCTATCGGAGCTGATATATAAAAAAGGTGATGCCGACCTGCTCCTTGTTTATTCAGGGAGCATCGGGCGATTTATGAGGCAAATAATTAAAATTGAGGTGAAGAATGAGTTTTGAAGATAATGATTCGGGCGTAGACAACACACAGGATGCCGCTGTGACACAGGATGCCGCTGTACAATCGGGCGATGTTCAAAGAGATACCAATCCTAATGCTGAAGATTTCAGAGGAATGAGGGGTGTCATTAAAGAACTTAAGGGTAAAAATGATACATTAACAAATCAGTTAATGGAAGTTAATCAACGACTTACACAACTATATGAAAAGCCAGTTGTTAAAGACGACCCTTTTAATGGTAGAGATGGGACAGATTTCTTAACTATTGCTGAACAAAAAGAGCGTGAAGATGCTCTTATAAAAAGAATGGAAAATGAAAAAATCAATCTTGAAGCAAAGACACAGTTAATTGGATTCTTATCATCTACACCTGATTATGAAAAAACTTTAGAAAAATACGGCAAAACATTGCCATTGAAGTTACGCACATTTTTGTCCAAGCACCCAAATGACGTGGATGCCATGGCAGCGGCTTATGAAACTTGCAAAGAAGGACAGTCATATATCAAAGATCATGGTAAGCAACAGATCCATGAGAATGCTCGAAGAGCAACAGAGAATATGAATAAACCAGGTGCTGGCAGTAGTGCTGGTAGTGGTGGAACTGTTAGTCTAGCTAGTAAGCTAAAGAACATGACCCGTGATGAACGGAGAGCATGGTCAGATAAGTGTATACGAGATGGTGGCCGATAACAGGAGTATTTCTTATGTCAAATATGACAAAAGTAGACGATTTAAAGTATGCGGTTGGTGTTCACTATGCAGGTTTAATGATCGACAGAGCTGAACCATTTGAGATCCATAATTTATTTTCAAAGAAAGTTAAAATGCCTAAAGGGTCTGGTGATCAATTTAAAGTAGGTGGTTTCTTACCACTTGATCCTGCTTTGGTTTCATTAGCTGAAGGTACACCACCTGCTGGTCAGAAATTGACCAATGTCAGGAAGACAGTTAGACTTAAGCAATACGGAGATTATGTTGAGATCACTGATAAATGTGATTATACAATGGAAGATCCTGTATTGAACGAATCCACTAAGCTTCTAGGTGAGCAGATGGGTCGTAGTCTTGATATTCTTACACGAGATGTCATGGCTGCTACAGCATCTAGTTATACCTGCCAGTATGGTGCATTGGTAGCTACAGACTTAAGCCGTAAAGATCTTCGTCAAGTTGTTAAGACTCTTATGGAGAATGATGGAAGACCTTTCAATGCTATGCAAGAAGGTGTTAATAAGTTCGGAACAGCTCCATTGCCAGAAACATTCTGGGCTCTATCTTCTGTATCAATGATGGATGATATTGCTGACATTCCTGGATTTAAGAATAAAGCAGAATACCCAAGTTCTAGTGGATTACATCCTGCTGAATTTGGTAACACTGATTATATTCGTTGGATGCTATCATCTCTTGGATATTATGATGCTGATACTGGCTATTACAGTGCATTTGTTATGGCAAAGAATGCTCAAGTAACAGTTGATATGGAAGGCGCTATATCTACAGAGTTTAAAGATTTCGGTTCTGCTGGAACAGCTGATCCGTTAAGCCAGATTGCAACTCATGGATGGAAATCAATGGGATACGGTTCTTTGATTCTTAACGATAACTGGCTGACCGAGATGTTGATGACTCACACAGCTTAAACTTAAGGAGATAAAAATATGGCTTATACAAAAACCATCTGGTTAAAAAGTACTGGTGCAGCTCGTAATGTAGATGTTGGTTTCGTTTCAGATAGAATTGATGCTATCAATCATACTGAATATGGAACAGATTCTAAGAAAGTTGTTCACCACTGGAATAAAGAGATGACCGCTGGTTATGCTCTTACTGATTTAGCGGAAGATACCTCTATAAATAAGGTTATCACTTCTGCTAATGGTTTCACGCCTTACAATGCTACCGATGTTACCACTAACCAAGCAACTGTATCTGGTGCATCGGCTGCTAGCCCTTGTGTCATTACTGCAACTGCTCATGGTTTTGGTGCTGCTGGTACTGTTTTCAAAGTGAAACTAAAAGATATTGTTGGTATGACCGAAATCAATAATGTCATCTATAGTGCAACTATTGTAGATGCTAATTCATTCTCTCTAAAAACATTACAAGGTAATAACCTAGATTCATCTGCTTTTACTGCTTACAGTTCTGGTGGTGTTGCCCTAGCTCTTGACCTTGTTGTTGAGAATGAAGGTGTTGCTGGTGTCACTCTTGGAACAGTAATTGTTGGTGCTGCTGCTTCCTGGATTGAATTACAATGTCATTTAGACGATGATTTTGTAAATATTGGATAGTAGTTCATAACTATTATTATGTTACCCCCTGCTTTTGTGGGGGGTTTGTTTGACTTGTTCTTTGTATAATAGTATGTTACAATATCATTTCTTAACCAAAAGTGGAGATGATAAGTGGATAAAGAAGAGCTAAGAGAAAAAGAAAGATTACGTGCTAAAAAGTTTAGGGAAGAAAATCCAGAACGATATAAAGAGATTTGTGCTAAATCAAGAGAAAAGCATAAAGAAAAAAACAAGTTAAGAAGAAAAGAACAGTATAAAGATAATATAGAATATAGAAGAAAGAAAGGAAGAGAGTCCGCAGAACGCTTTAAAGAAAATAGTCCAGATAAACTATTAGAATCTACTGCTAGATATAGAGATAAAAACAGAGATGTTCTTAATAATAGACAGCGTATATGGAGATTTGAAAATAAAGAAAAAGCTAAAGAATATTATAAAAAATCTTTTTATAAGAATCCGCAGAAAGTTTGTGCTAGACAAAGAATTTATAAAGCATTAATAAGAGGAAAGATTAAGCGCCCTGAAACGTGTCAGGTATGTAATAAGAAATGTAAATTAGAGGCACACCATAAAGACTACGACAAGCCTTTAGAGGTAATATGGTGTTGTAAACAATGTCATGTAGCATTGCACAAAAGAAAAGAGTTAGAACTTAATGTTAATTAATTTGAGGTAAATTATGGCTAAAGTAAAAAAAGTAAATGATGAAAAAGAGCTACAGGCTTTAATGGAAGAGAAGAAGGCTTTAACTGAAGAGAACGAGTTTTTATCTTCTGAATATGATAGACTTCATGAAGAAGATAAACTGGCCTTTGCTAAGTTTAAAAAAAAGCTAGAGAATGAAAAGATTAATGATGAATTAAGAAATGCTGGTAAACTGATAAAGATGTGCAAAATGCAATTTCATTACCAAGAAGAACCTGGTGGAACATTGAACTTTACAAAACAATGCATAAGATATTCCTTTAGAGATGGTGAACAGTATACTGTTTTGAAAGAAATAGCAGACCACATAAATACTAGAAAGTATCCTGACAGAGCATTAATAAGAAAGCCAGGAGCTTCAAAAGCAACTTTAGAAATAGTAGGTTCTATACCGCGTTGTTCAGCAACAATAATAGAAACCTTTGAAAAAGAATACGATCCTAAAACTGATATACCAGATCAAAGCTTATGGGGTCAAAAAGCACAATCAATAAGAGTATAACATAGGTATATAAAATGGCTTTGTGGGATTACCAAACAATTATAGCAGAAGTCCGTGGACTAGTTATGAAACGTAGTTCGAATCAAATCTCTGATATAGAGATAGGAAATAAGATAAATCAATATCTTAGATTTAAGTTTGCTCAAGAAGTAAACCCTATTGAATTAAGAGATAACTATGAATTTGTAACAGTTGACGGAACACAAGAATATACAATAGATCAAGATACAGTAACTGGTTTTGAAGGTAGTGTTTTTGTTTCTGAAACTGATACTATTGGTGATCCTGCAACAATGTGGCAAGATCCATCGTTATTTTATTTACAATATCCTACTGAAGATTTGACCTCATCAGATGAAGGAGAACCTACTGACTTTTTATATGGTTCTGGTAAGTTCATATTATCTCCTGTACCTGATGCTGTCTATTATATTAAGATGCCATGTATTATAAGACCTAGCATACTATCTAATCCTACTGATGTACCTAGTGCTAATGGTAGAGAATATGAAGAGTGGGGTCCTGTAATAGCTCATGGAGCTTCTGTAGATATTCTTGAGAAAGCTGGAGAAGATGATCGACTTGAAAGAGTTATGCAATGGTATCAAAGAGAAACGTTACTACTTAAAAAGAGAGCTGTTTTTCAAAGTGCAAATAAACGACCTATATGTAAATTTTAGGAGATAAGATATGACTACTTGGAGAGTTGCTGAACCTGGAGATGCTACTGATGTACCAGTTGGTGCAGAGTATATCAGAGAAAATAATAATCAGATACAAAAGGTTTGTGGAAGTACTAGACTTGCAGCTGGAACATATATACCTGATTATATACCTACTGGTGGAACATCATCTATGTGGTTTTATCTAAATGCAGCACCAGTTGGTTGGACAGAAGTTGCAGCTCTTGGTGATACATTGTTAGCAATCAAGGGTGGCGCTACATATACTACTGGAGCAGCAGCAGCAGGAACTTGGCAATTACCAGATCATACTTTAACAACAGATGAAATGCCAGCTCATACACATACATATACAGCTCCTAATTCACCAGAAAACAAACGCAAAACTGCTGGTAGTGCTTGTGTAACAGGAATAACTGCTGGAGCTAGTACATCTAGTTATGGCGGTGGCCTAGCTCACAATCATGGTCTTTTGTTTAGGCCAGCATCAAGGGTTGGGATCATTTGCACCTTAGACTAAATAGGAGATAGTTATGACATGGGATGTATCGAAACCATCAGCATCAAGAGATTTTCTTTTAGCAGCTGGTGATATAAGAAGTAACAATTCAGCTATAGAAACAGTGCTTGGTTCGGCACGTCTTGATAACAGTACAACTATTCCAGAGTTATTTCCATTATATAACGAAACTATAATGATATTTTATATGTCTGCTCCACCAGTTGGCTGGACAGAAGTAGAAGATGTTGGAGATGCGTTGGTAGCTATTAAGGGTGGTAGTACATATGAAACTGGTGGTACGTTAAGTGGAAGTTGGCAGATGCCAGAACACACACTTTTGCTAACAGAAATTCCTTCTCATAGCCATACTTATACAAAACCTGACAACCCTTCTTCAAGCAGACGTACTAATGGAGCTTCTGTTGTAACAGGAGTAACAGTATTAACAGAAACATCATCTATTGGTGGTGATTCAGCACATGATGAAGGACTTACTTGGAGGCCTTCAGGAAGAATTTGTATAATGGCTTCAAGAGATTAACAAACAATATTGAGGTAATATGAAAGGTACTTGTTTAAAAGAGAAATGTATTTTTTGGGAACAACATGAGTCAGATGGTAAAGTATGTCCTTTTCATAGAGAAACTATATGGTCAAATGCAGAAAGCAATCAGCCAATAGTTTGCGAGGATTGTGCACCAGTAAGATCAATGTTTATGCAGATGGATGATCATAATAATACTATTGGAGTAAAGAAGCTTACTGGAGAGATTAGAAATTCATTAGCAGAATTAAAAAAAGAAACTAGTGATTTCATGATTTCTCATGGTTCGGCACTAAATAGTATGAAAAGAAATACTGAACAGGTACTTTTAGAAGTAAGCAAAAAAGGTGAACAACATGACATTCCAGCCCTTCCCAATATACGACTTTAGAAGTGGAATAAACCTCTCTGTAGAGCCATTTAAAACACCTCAAGATTCTTTTAATACTTTAAATAATATTATGATAAGACGAGGATTATTACGGAAGCGTAATGGTCAAAGTGTTTTTGGTCAGCAAGGAAAGTATTATGAAGAAGAAGGCTTTGCTAATGCTGTAGGCGATGTATGGACTAAAACAGTTACAAATAAACCTATCATACCTCATTCAGTAATTGTATATGACAATGATGCTGGAACTCAAATAGCATATGATTCATATTCTAAAAGTACTTATCCTCTTGGCACATTTACTGGTGATGCTACTGGAACAATAAATTATACTACTGGAGCTATTTCGCTAGAATTTGACGGTGCTCTTGTTGGTACTGTTGTTGTTAAGTATCACTATGATGTAGATGAAGACTCTCGTTGTATAAAACAGTTTGATAGATATTCTGGTGGTAATCTTCTAGTAGGTTTTCAGCAAAATCGTATGAGTAGATGGAATCCAACATATAAGTATTTTGAAAACATACCAGGAACAATAACATCTGCGGATTTTGATACTGGTGATGGAGGAAAAATTTATGGACATACACTCACTAATACTCCTCTTGTTAGGGGTAGCGTTATTGTTACTGATTCTGTAGGTGTTCAAGTACTTACTGATGATGGTATCGGAAGTTTTACTGGTGATGGCACAGGAACTATAGATTACAATACTGGAATTATTTCTGTTACATTTACAGCTAATGTTGGTATTGGTGATGCAGTAGTAGTAACTTATCAATGTTATAACTTCTTGGATAGTACAAACTTAGTATGGACTCATGCTTATAATGATAAACTTTGGATAGCAGACAATACAACATATGATACAAGTGGACAGACACCTCAAAATGGTATACGATATTTTGATGGAGCTACAATAAAAGACCCTATAGCAGATGATTCATCTTTAAGATTAGATGTCGCTGGAGCTGAATTAATAAAAGGTGCTCTCATAGTATTTACTTCTCATGAACGTGTTGTAATGCTAAATACTGTAGAAGGTTCATCTAGTACTCATTATCCACAAAGAGCTGCATGGTCTTGGGTAGGTAATCCATTAAATACTGATGCTTGGCGTAGAGATACTGCTGGCAAAGGTAACTATGTAGACGCTCCCACTAATGAAGAGATTGTTAGCTTTTCTTTCTTTGGAAATATTCCAATTGTTGGGTTCGAAAATAGTGTATGGGCTTTAGATTATATTGGTGATCCAAATCTTCCATTTACATGGAGGCGTATAGCAGGCTTTAAAGATGTTAGTGCTACATTCTCTGGAATTGAATATGTTGATTCAGCTGCTTTTCTAGGTGGTAAAGGACTTATAGCTTCTAATGGAAGTAGTTGTGATAACTTTGATAAGGTAATACCTGATTTTGTTTATGATATTGATATTGATAATATTGCTAAAGCATACTCTGGAAGGAACGATGTATTAGATCAGATATGGCTTAGTTATCCATCATCTCCAAACACGTCTAAGAATAATTCTGTATTAGTATTTAACTATGAAGATAAAGCATTTTCCAAATATGATCTTCCAGCTTTTTGTTATGGTAACTGGGTAGAATCTGCTGATAAAACATTCGCTGATTATTCTGGAAGTACAATAGCTTCACTTGCTGGAGTTAGATGGGGAGATCGTTCTATGCAAGCTGGTTATCCAGTATTGCTTTCTGGTGGTACACATGGATATATTTATGCTTGCAATGATGAGAATGCTAATACCGATGTTACTGATTGGGCTGGAACATATTCAATAATTGATTTTCTTTGTATTAGTGGTCGACTAAATCCATTCATTACAAAAGGTGTTGAGGTATTAACACAACAAGTAGGCTTCTTTGTTACACGACTTGATAATGCTGAATTTTCTGTAGATTTCTATGTAGATGAAGATATAGAACCAGCATATACAGCAACTATTGATTGTTCAGAAGGTAAAGGAGATAAGACATGGGTATTCGCAGACTGTATAACATCTGGTCAATTTATAAAGATGAGAATTTATTTATCTGATGCACAGAAGGCAGATGCAAATATACCATTGCAACAGATTGAGATACATGGATTCTTATTTTGGATGAAACCAGGAGCTAAGATAAAGCAATGAGATTAGACCCAGATTATATTTTAAGTTTAGATCCACAAGAGCAAAAGATTCAGATTGAAAATGCTTTTAGAAATGTAGCTACTGCTATAAACGGATCAATAAGAGAGTTTACACCTACGATTTATGGTAGTACTACTGCGGGAACTGTAACATATGGAATCCAAGATGGATGGTATTGTAGACAGGGAATATTCATAGATTATTTCTTTGTTGTAACTTGGACAAATTGGGTTGGCGGAGTAGGTAATATTCATATTAATATGCCATCTAAAATCTTCTATGCTAATAACCATATATTTAACAATGCTGTTGGTACAAATGGATTAACTTATAAGAATGTTGGTGATACATATGCAACTATCAGATTAGAACCTAATGATGGATATGGATATTTTGTATCACATAGTAATGCTGGTGCTGAAGGTATTATAGCTGTACAAGCAAGTGGCGAAATAAGAGGATCAATACGTTATATGGGACAAACATTAGAATGATAGAATTTATAAAAGTATATAATGGAAGACTTATACCAAGAAAGTTAATAGAGCAGACTCCAAGAGGTAATGCAGAGCAGTTTTATTCTTATCTAAAAGATGCTGGTAAATTTGCTAATGCTTTTCTTTACGGAATTATTGATAATGAACATGAGATTAAAGGTTATATCTGGTATCAAGTAAATATGATGGATATGAGTATGTTTATAAATACTCTTAGCATATGTGATGAATGGAAACATACTGATAAGCTTAGTAAGATTGTAGAGTTAATTAAACAAGAAGCTTCAGATATGAATATCCATAAGATATATTTTTTAACTGATAAGCCAACCTTATATGAAAAGTTTGGTATGTGTAAGACAAATGAATCTTTATTAGTAGGGGAGGTTTAATATGGGTGCTCGTGATCCAGGTGCGATAAAAACAGATACTTTAACAGAGGAACAGTCTGCAATTTTACGACAGTTAAATGAGCAAACTGGCGGAAAGATGTCAGAGATGTTTGGAATGCTAGATAATAATCTTGAAGGAAATCAAACTTATCAGAATGCTATTAATGCAAATGCTGGACAATTATCAGAGTTTGATCCTGCAAGAACAGCGCAGAATTTTGATCAGTATATTGGCAATCCACAAAGAGAAAATTTCCAACAGCAGACTATACCTGGTATAGCAGAGAGATATGCTGGTGTAGGAGGTGCTAGAAGTGGTGCTTCACAATTAGCTATGACAGGAGCTGCTAATGATTTTGAAAGGAATCTAGGAGCGCAGAAATCAAATACAATGCTTACCGCAGAACAGCAAAAAGAACAGATACGCAATCAAGCAATCCAACAAGCTTTAGGATTAGCTGAAGCTCCAGGACAACAGAACTTATCTGCTATTGATAGATATACACAGCTTATTAACCAAGGTTTTAATAAACAATTTGAAGTTGGTATTGATCCTGGTTCTGAAGGTTTATGGCCTTCTATTATTGCTGCTGGTGGTAGTGCTGCTGGTGCTGCTGGTGCTGCTTCTATTGCTGCATCTTCAAGAAAGATAAAAGAAAATATAAAAGAATATAATAAAGGCCTAGAAGTCATAGAGAATATGTCTGTAAAGCAATATGATTACAAAGAAGAATTTATTAAAGATTCCAAAGATAAAGTAGGACTTATTGCTGAAGACTTACCAGAAGAGATACAAGAGAACTTAGATGGTATTCTTCATGTAGACTTATATGGTCTATTAGCGATAGCTATAAATGCTATCAAAGAGCTTTCTAAAAAGGTTAAAAAGTTGGAGGAAAAATAATGGTTTATACATTACCAGAAGACCCTTTAACACGAGGGCTTAATAGAGCTATTGGTTCAGCAAGTAAATCAATTTCAAGTGGTTTTCAAAAAGGTATGGCTAATAAGAGAGAGAAAAATAAAGTTAATGCTCATGGGCAATTTCTTATGAAGTCTTTGGGTATTGATCCAGAATCTGAAGAAGGCCAGGCAATTTCTAATGCTCCAGATTATGATTCTTTAATAGCTATTGGTAATAGTATCTCTAAAGGTGCTGACAATAGTAAGAAAGATATGCAAGAAAAGCAGAAATCTATTAATACTGATTATGATAACGCTAATAAAGATATGAATGAGCTGTATAAAGATACAGACCAATCAACTTTATCCAAAGAAGATTATCTTAATTTAAAGCAGAATCTTCGTAAGGAACAGAAAGCTAATAAGAAAGCTATTTCTAATGGAGAAGAAATTTCAACAGATTTTTTAGATAATTATTATGATTCTTTCATACCGCCGAAGAAGCTTTCAAAAAAAGAAAAGAAGGCTGCTGAAAAAGAAGCAAAGGCTGCTCCTAAAGAAGTGAAAAAAGAAAGGCCTCTTTCTGAAACTGGAAAGATGATATTTGATATGAAAAATACAGAAGATAAAAAACAGGCAGAATTATTCTTGAAAGTAGCAAGGGGCAATCAAGACTTGGCTAATGAAATGTTAAGCGAGATATATGACTAATGAGAAACTTTTTTGCTGAAGAACCAGGAGTGGTACAATCAGATTATAGAAACTTCTTAGATAATGATTTAGCACAGCAAAAGGCTATACCGATAGTTGAAGAAGACATTCCTCCTATAGTTCAACAACAAGTTCAAGAAGAGCCACAGACACGCAATTTTTTTGATGAAGAAGCACAAGAGGAACCTAAGCAAAGAAACTTTTTTGAAGATGAACCTGATGAACAAAAGCCAGATAAGAAAGACATATCATATCTAGATAGATTTCTAGCTGGTACTGAAAAAGGTGTATCTGGAGAATTAGTTAAAGCATTAACAGGAAATCTTGAAGACTCTGAAATATTAAAACTAGCAGAAGACGATCCTAATTTCTGGGAAGGCGTTATTATGTTTGGTGGTGAAATGGTTAGTGATGCACCGTATCTTGCCGCTGGAGCTACAGTTGGTAGCACAATTGGAGGACTTTCTGGTGGTGCTGCTGGCTCTGTCGTGCCAGGCCTTGGTACTACATTAGGTGGTTCAGTAGGATCGCTACTTGGTGGAGGAGCTGGTGCTTTAGCGTTTAATACATTTATGAAAGAATCTCTTAAAGAATATAGAGATTTTGCATTACAGGGTAATGATTTAACTTTTGGTGAGTTTATAGACAGAGCTAATAATGTAGCTTCGGATACTTTCAATTCTGGACTTACTGGAGCAATTCTTTCTATGGTACAGATTGGCGCTCCATTGCTTGGAAAATCTAAGATCTTTGGCAATCTATTTAAGACTAAGATTGGTGCAAAATCACTTGAGCTTGCATCTGAAGCGACAGCTTTAACTGCAATACCAGCTATAGCAGAAGGTAGACTTCCAAATGCAAATGATTTAAAGGGTGCTCTTACTGTTATGACACCATTTCAGCTTGTAAAAGCAATACCAGCAATGAAAAATGCGGCTAAAGGATTTAAAGACGAAGCTAATTATAAAAAGACAATAGAAGTATATGACGAGATTGCTAAGTTATTACCTGAAGAATTAACTCAAGAAAGAATTGATGATATAAATATAGAAGTAGATAAGAAAATACTGAAACAGAAAAGTGCATCTGCAAAAGATCTTCTTGAAGAGAAAGCTACAAAAGAAGCTAAAACATCAATAGAGATAGATAAAGAGCGAGATACAAAAGTCAAGGCTGCTGAAGAAGAAGTATATAAGATTTTAAAAGAAGAGCCAAAGATTGAAGAGAAGGCTACTAAACAAGTTAAAGAAGCTACTGATAGATTAAATCGAGAAATAGATTTTTCAGAGAAGAAACAGTCTGAAGAAAGAAAAAAAACTAATGTTAAAATAGAAGAAAACTTAAATCGTGAAGTAGAGAAAGCTGAAAAGACAACTAAAAAACTTGAGAAAGAGGCTGAATCTAAACTTTCTAAGATAGAAGAATCAGCAGAGTTACAAAAGAAAAAGATTAGAGATATTGAAACTGCAAAGCTTAAGCAGAAAGAAAAGTTGATAGACTCACAAGAGAAATCTAAGCTTAAGTTAGAAGAGGTAAAGCGTAATCAAGAAAAGAAAGCTAGCGACAAACGTTTAGAGAACACTACAGCACCTAAGGCTAGAGAGAAGCAGGAATCAATAAGGAAAAACCAAGAGAAGCGTTACCTAGAAAAAGTAGCTAAGATAGAAGAAGAGGCTAAGAATAATCGTGATGCAGAACGTAAGGCTAATGAGAAAAGATTAAAATCTAGAGAAGAAAAGATTGATGATCAAGTAAGCTCAAATATGGAAAAGGAAAAACTGGCATCAGAAAAACAGAGCAAGCAGATTAATGATAGAGCTATAGAAAATTCTGATAAAATGAGATCACAAGAACTTGCTAGATTAAAAAGAGAGTCTACTGCTAGAGAAAATGATATTATTAATAAAGCTATGCAAAGAGATAAAAAGTTAGCTAAAGAAAAGCAGAAGACTTTTGATGAGTATAAAGCCAACCTTCAAAAAGCTAAGGATAAGATTAATAAGGCTTATGATCTTGCTAATGTACAGAAAGCTAGAGAAGGATCAAAACTAAAAAGCCAGATAGTAAGAAAGTGGGCCAAAGAGAATGCTAGAATAGAGGCTACACGTCCAAGTATTAAAGCCAGAATAAGCAAAAGGGGAACAGTAGAAGATCAGGTATCTATTGGAGAGAAGCAGAAAGTAGTTAAAGAAGAAAAGCAATCTTTCAGGACAAAAGTAATTGATGAATTTTATCCTGTTAAGAAACTTGTTGATGATATATCTACTTCAGAACTTCCTATATCACAAAACCCTTATAAATTAGCCCGTTTATTTAAGGGCTGGAGTGGCAAAGTAGAAACATTCTTAATGCATAAAACCTTCGATCCAAAAACACTTAAGTTCAAGAATAAAGGACTTTCAGAGATTCTAAAGCCCATTAGATTAGAGCTAAAAGAATTTAGTAAGTACTTATCTGCAAAAAGAGCAGTAGAGTTAGATTCCTTTGATAAAGAATCAGGTATTATACAGAAAGATGCTAAGAGAGTTATCGAAGAAGGTGATAAGAAGTTTACTAAAGCTAAAAAGGAATTAGAAGTTTATCAGAAAGATATACTTGATTATGCAGAGAAGACTGGTTTGATCTCCCCTAGTACTCGTGATATATTTGAAGAAATGTATAAAGATTATGTTCCTTTCAAGCGTGAAGTAGCGACTAAAGATTATCAATTAAGTGGAAAGTTAAGACCTAAAAAAGAGTTCTTCAAACAAACAGGTTCATCAAAACGAGTTATTGATCCACTAGAATCTATAATAGATAATACCTATAGAATAATACGATCTGGAGAAAAGAACGTTGTATCTAAATCTTTAGTAGACCTAATGGAAAATGATAAAGGTCTTGGTAAAACAATAGAACTTAATCCAGAAGTTCCAGAAGCTCAAACTGTAAAGAATCTTGTAGACTTCATGGAGATTAGTGAGTTTGAAAAAGGGAAAATAACTTACTTTGATAACGGTGTTAAACGATCTTATGAAGTACCTAACAATGTAGCTGAAGCTTTACAAGGTTTAAATAAAGAACAGTTTGGATTCATGACAAAAGCGCTATCTTATCCTGCAAGAATAGTTAGAACAACAGCAGTAGCATTAAATCCTAAGTTTTTAGTCAAAGCTGTGTTTAGAGATCAGATAGAAGCTATGATCTACAGTAAGAATGGATTTGTTCCAGGATTCGATCTTGTTAAAGGAATGTTCCATGCATTAAAAAGAGATGATTTATATTATAAATGGAAAGCTGCTGGTGGAGATCAATCTTTTGCTAATAGTGTAAGCAGAGATATTAATCAGAAAACATTAAGAAATGTATCTAAAACAAAATCAAAGAATGTAATTACTAATCTTGAAGATGTTGGCCATTTCTTAGAAGAGATTAAAGATACCCTTGAAAAAGGTACAAGACTTGGTGATTTTAAAAAGGGGTTAAGTAGAAGAGGTATGACTCCTGATATATTAAGAGAAGTAGCTTTAGGTTCAAGAGATGTTGTAATAGATTTTAATGTTAAAGGTGCTGGTTTAGGTGCAGCAGCTAGAGTAACACCATTTATTAATGCGCATATACAGGGTTTAGATAAGTTCTATAGAGAGATGAGGTCAAATCCTGGCAAGTCTGGCAAGCTTATTTCTGGTGCAGCTATGAAGGCTGTATCAAGGCTTACACTTCCATCATTAGCACTATGGTATATTAATAAAGATGATCCTAGATATAATGAGCTACCAGAATATGAGAAGAATAAATCATGGCATATATTTCTTCCAGATTGGATGCCTAAATCAATTCAGCATTGGAAAATACCAAAACCATATGAACTAGGTGCATATTTTTCTTCAATGCCTGAAAGAATTGCTGAATATATATACAAAAATGATCCAGAAGAAATAGAACAAAGCTTACGAAATATT
>Ga0208905_1000101_pt1 | contig 41926 bp, 67 predicted proteins | sample AntAceMetag02UKS_FD_184776 | JGI IMG/M metagenome (GOLD analysis project Ga0208905, IMG submission 184776) | Saline lake microbial communities from Ace Lake, Antarctica - Antarctic Ace Lake Metagenome 02UKS (SPAdes) (version 2) | ecosystem: Environmental > Aquatic > Non-marine Saline and... | reverse complement strand
TGTGTAATCACGGCTAAATGCCATCCAATCCATCACATTAGTATTAGCTCCTACTACGCCTGTATCAAGATACATTCCATAGTAAGCATTATTGCTTAATGAAGAGGTAAGCTTAGTAGCAACTTCTCCAATAGCTGTAACATGTGGGAAAGATACCCCAGCTCCAGCGACAGCTGATGTTGGGTAAGCAAAGGCTGTGTATGCAGCACTGTTTATGTTTGTTGTTATTGTATTTGCTGTGACCGCTGTGACAAGGCCTACAACGCCATCAATTTCTGGCATTCCAAATCTAAGAAAATCCGGATTATGCACTGTGATATAATCACCAACTAAATAATTGTGCGCTACACTAACACTAATAACCGCAGCCGCAGCTACAGAAATATCAGCGATGAAACGTCTTGATGGTGAATAATATCTTGATGGAATGATTCTAAAATCAGCATTTGTTGCAGCAGCCGCATAAGCAGCCCCCACTCCATACCCTAGTGTATAAGTCGCACCAGGTGTAGTTGCAGTTACTGTGAAATCTAATCCAGCTATTTGCAACATTGCTGTTGTATTAATCATTCTTACAATATCTCCTACATTAGGAGCTACTCCAGCAGCTGAAGCATCTGATACGACAATAGGTGTCGCCGCAGTTGCAGCAGTTCCAACAGCAACTAAAGCCCCAGGTGTTTGAGAACTTAGATCTACAAATGTAAATCCAGCTCCGCCTGCAGCAATTGCTGAAGCTGATAAATCATCAGCCGCATCAGTTAGTCCTTGCGCTTGTCCAGCAGCAAAGCCATCAAACCACTCAGATTCGACAACAACAGATGCTGCTGCGCCCCACTGAGTTCTATTTCTAATTTTGAAATAATGTGGTTTTTTTGGTAATTCAATAGTTGTCGCAACTCCGCCTGATACGAAAGTTCCTTGAGCGATCAACGCTAATGGTGTACTCATATTGCCTCCTTAAGCTAGTGTTGCGCGTAGATTGATTATCCATGCGTCATTGGTTATTCTTGTTGCGTAAGCAAACCTGTAAGCTGCTGTTTGGCGCAACTCACTTGGATCATCTCCCCATCCTGGTGGATGGTAGATAAACTTAGCTGATGAGCCGTCTAGATCAATATTGCAATAAGATTCTTGAGCTGTTACAAACATATTGTAAATGTCAGCACCTAAAAGAGATGCATTTGGAGTTACTGAACCCCTAGAAGATAAATAAAATCTGACATTTCCAATTGAGCCCCACTCACTAGCCAATGTATCTTTTTGGCTTGGATATTGTTCTTTAGCGATAAAGCCGGCAACTGTTTCAAGCTGTCCGATCATATTGCTATCGGCCATACAAATATAAGAATCGCGCACAGGGCCCGTTCCATACTTATTTTCGCCGGTTATCATATCGGTAACAAAGTCACCGTCGTTGTTCTGGAGTGTGCCCACAACGCCGTCAAAATCCGATCTAACAGCTTCTGTTGGGTTGTCTGCATTAGTTCCACCAGTACAGTTTACTATACTTGCTGTTGCCTCTAGCATGTCTCTAATTAGCTGATCTTCTGTCTCTCTCATGGATTGACCAAGTCTTGCTACAGCTTGATTTAATGGACCATCTTGGTTCTGCAAAGTCACCTCTTTTGTGATAATTACATATGTAGAATACCAATCAATAGTTGCATCAATATCAACAGCTGTTAATAATTGAGACGGTGGATTCATCATTGCTGGATTAACCGGTACAGGAGCTGTCTCTAATCTGGCATATCTTCTCATGCGAAGAATACTTCCAGAATGGGCTGGCATTTTGTACGGTACAGCAGCAAGTCTATGAATCAACCTTGATTGAGGTGTAGATAATAGTTTCGCCGAAAACCGTTGTTGAACGGGAGACGGTAAAACACCACTAGTTGTTGTCATTTATGACCTCTTTTTTTAAGACTGTCTCGATGACTGCATCATCTCATTGTACAGCTCATCCCGCGAAGCCTCTGACCATGTGTTTGCATTAGATAAAGGTCCTGCTCTTCCAACTGAGTTGGATGATGCAGGTTTGGACATGTTTTCTTTCAGTTTTGTGTCCCCCTTAACTTCTTTGCCGCTTTGAGTTGGCAATACAAACGCTTTTAGTATCTTATAGGTCGCTTCCCAAGGATTCGGTGCACTAGCACATGCAGCAGCAAGTCCAGGCTCTTTGTTTTCAAGTTTTTTAATGTTTTCTTCTGTCATTATTGAGTCAAAGTCATTGAATTGTGAGCGAGTTCGATCTGGCAAAGACGCCTTTTCCCTATCGGCTAGAGCTTTTTTTACAATCTGCTTAGCTTGAGTCTCTGACATTTTCCGAGCTTGCGCTACTGTCAAAATATCGTCATCAGCTAGGTTGTTTAGCTCTTCTTCCTCCTTTGGAGGTGGAGGGCGGTTTCTTTCATCATCTCTTCGCATCAACTCTTTGACTTGACGGTCAAGGTCCTCATTCTTTTTTTGCATCTGACGCCAGTTGTAATCCTTTGACCCTTTGTCGGGTTCTACAACGGCTGTTGTTGCTTCCTGAGACTCTTGCTCCTGGCTCTGTCCTTCGATTTCCACATCAGGGACGGCGGTTTCCTGAGTATTTACGCCTTGTGCTTGTTCGTCGGTCATGTGCCTCCTCTAGGTTGCGATACCTATTTACGCGTGAACTGTACGGAGTTTCCGTACAATGCCTTTACGCCGACTAGCGATAATTATAAATTAAATTTGATAGTATTAAAAATTTTAATATATAGAAATAAAAATATTATTATATATAAAAGCCGCAAGCAATCATGAAGATAAACCAAGGAGAAAAAATAGAGATACTAAGAACCAATTACTTGCGACGAATTGTCATTTAGATCAAGCTTTTCTTGCTTTAGATACATCCTAATCCACTTAATGATGTCTTTGCTGTACTTCTCAGGAGTGCGAAGAAAGTTTTTCATTTCTATTCTGTGAGGTAATGACCAAAACAAATTTAGCTTTTCTTTTTTGTAGTCATACTCCCACAAATCCATTGACTCACGCAGATATGTCAGTGGTTTAGCCATGGCGTTGATGTTAATGTTTATCTCCTGAAGGTTTTTAGGATTCTTTCTTATTGTTGATAAAAAATAGACCTTTTCCTTTTTAAACCCCTCGTGAAAATCTATTAGATGCCAAAGGCGCTTCATATAGGTCTTGCCTATTTCACTGCTTAGGTCACCAGCTGCAATGTCATGATCTGATGTTTTAATTTGAACTTGTGATTGAAATACTTTAGATTTAACTGCCATACAATGTGTAATTAAAATTTTAATTTGACTTCATTGTACAAAAAAAAACCCTCGTGTCAAGTTTTAATTTGACACAAGGGCTATACATATAAAAATAAGAAAATTAATTATATCTAGATTTGTAAGAAGGCTTTTTTTGACCTACTACAACATCTTTTTCAGGTGATAACTCACCCTTATATCTTGATGGATAGCTAGCTGATTTCTTTTCAACTAATTTCTCTTTTGACGCTTTACTTTTTTTCTCTCGGCGCACTTTGAACCTCTCGAAGTTATGTTGTTTCAACATGTTTATAAAAAGAGAGGAGGGACTTACACCCTCTAAGCTGATTATTGTTAATATTCATCAGTCTGCCCATTATCTGGTATTCTCGATTCTTCGAAGCCTCTCATAAATGAGACAGGCGGGGGGAATCAGCCCCCTACGAACCCACCTAAAAGGCAAGTCACGATTCTGTCAATAACCTGATATTATTATTTCTGTTTCTTTTTAGCTAGTTAATTTCAAAGATTTTAGAATCATTTAATATTGACACTATGTCGTCTAATAATTCCTCAACATTAATACTCGAATATACATTTTCGTCTTTGTCTTCCGGCTTGTCATCGTCCAGTAGATCTGTTGAATCGTCATAATACTTCCAGCCCTTGTACAAGATTCTTCTCAGATTATCTAAATCTGTTAGTGCAATATACATGTTGCTAGCGTTTTGAAACATTTTCAAATTATTTATATCATCTGACTCTTCTGAGTCTGGATTAAATTCATATATTACTTTCATATTTCCCTGTTTTTGCTTAAATATCTTAAATTATTGGGCCAGTCCCAATCTGATGTGTGGCATAAACCACTTTTTTCACTACAGAAATCACACTTTCCATTATGCCAAGTACATATATGACCAGCTGGAAAACTAGCTCCTAATTTTCTTGCACAATCTGTACATATATATCCATGATTCAAGGATTCTTTAAAACTATCATCCATATCTATACACTACGTCTTCTTCTTGCTTGTTGAAATATTACGGCCTTTACCATTTCCTCTGCCTTGACCTTTTCCATATCCCGGGCCTGCTGGCTTGCCCGTCTCTTTATCAACAGCCTTACATGGTGATTTATTCCTGTTTAGTCTTAATCTATTTGTTGCTTTTGCTTTCATCTTTTTTCTCCTCAACATCTGCTGAAAAATCAACCTCAATGTTTGTTGTGTCTTTTATTACGTCTTCAATAGCCTCTTCAATTGGGTTATCATGAAAGTTTTTATCATATGATTGCTTTATCTTACTGCAGCTGCTACAGCCAATTAAAAACATTGATAAAGTTGAAAATATAATTATTTTTTTTAACATGTTACATACCTCTCATTTGTTCAATTGGTGTCTTGCTTACGATATTTCTCAGGTATCTCAAGTCTAAAACTAGAAAGACCTGGATCTTCAATCTTGCACCAAAAAAGAATCTCATGATACTCCATTAGATTCCCTTTATAGTACTCTGTAACTGGATAGTCATAAAAGCCATGGTGAATTACATTCTTCGCCCCGCCTTCCGCTAGTAGTAGAATTTTATACTCAGTTGACGCTCCATACTGATTGGAAGAATTAACCCATATTTCACACAGGTAATATCCTGGAGAAGTTGGCTTGTTGTTTTTATACTCCTCCCAACTCATTCCTTTAACTAATGCCATCTTACATACCTCTCATTTGTTCAATTGGTGATTGTTTAGCGATGCTTCCACCAGTGTCAGCAGCCGCCTCTTCTTTACCTTTCATTTGTTCAATAATAACCAGTGCTTTTTGTATCTGATCCAAATCTATGCCCTGAAGCTCTTTAATTGCCTTAATCTTGTCCAAAGTTGCTTGCTCAAGGTCTTTTACGCCCTCCATTTCTCTTTCTTTCATAAGAGAAAGGTTGCTATAGACCCTCGATTCTCTCTCGACAGCCAATCCCTTATCCGCTTCGGCGCGCGCATTAGCCAAGTTAGCTCTAGCCTGCAATTCTTGCATCTGTATTTGCATCTGCATTTCTTGTTGCTGGGCTTGCTGTTGCTCTTGAGCTTGTATCTGCTCAATAACCTTTGTCTTGTTCTGTAATGTTGACATCTCTAGCAAGAATTCCGACGGTATAGGCACTCCAATTTCTTTTAAATGCAACGCTTGTTGGAAAGCTTGCATTCTCTGAGTTGCAGTATCTGATCCCTCAACAACAACACAATCAAACTTTTGAAAGGTTTTGTTGAAAAACTGCTCTGACGGCTCTTCTTCTATAACTCTTCTTACTTTTGCCGGTGAAAAATTAGCCTGAATCATATCTATCTCAAGCCCGCCAAGATTGCTTAAGCTTTGATCTAGGTTGTCAAATAGTATTTGCAAGGTAGTTAGTCCAGCTCCTTGTCTAAGCATGGATAAGATGCCTGCTTTGTCGTCCTCAGCCGATCCTAGTAACTCTTCATTAACACCAGATATCTCCATGATATCTGTGTTCATCTGATCAATGACCTGTATAAATGCAGGTGATACATCCGCTGGCATAATTTTTTCAATAGACTGTAGGCCAAGAGGAGCATCTTTTTTAATAAATAACGCTTGGCCTTGACCTGATTTGAAAGCGTCTTTGTCATCAACTAGCGAGTCTTCCATTACTTTTAAGCCACTGTTTACTTGGCTCTCGAGAACGTCTAGCAAGATTTGTTGGCGACGATTTAATATAAACTGTGAGTCTCTTAAACCCCTGACCATCCCTTGTATTCGCCACTCATAATATGGTATTTCTGGCTGGTAATAGGCCATGACTGGAATAAATGGGTATTTATCTACTTTATACGGGTTTTTGCCATTATATAAGACCCTGTTATTGACCGAGATGGCTAACTTACAGGTCTGCTTTTGTATTTTTTTAGTCTTAAGCTGTGGATATCTCATTAAAAACATCTTTAAGTTCTCTTCAGGACCTTCCCACTCCATACTCTCTTCATTAACTGGGTCTAAAATGACCGTTGCATCTCTGTAATCCAAGTACCAAAACTCATCAAAAGGTAAGAAATCACGTTGATTCATCTGATAGTTTTCAGGAAGAAAATTAAAATATCCGTCTTTGTTGGAGTCACCATTCATTTTCATAATATCTTTTTTATGTTCCGGCATTAAAGAAGCTATTTGAATTTTAGATAAAAACTTTCTGGTCCAAATATAATTGCAATCTGATAAATCTTGCTTTTTAAAATTAACATCAATGAGGTAGCTATTATATCCAAGGTTATCGACCTTTAAGTCACCTGAGAAGGGATCAGTTCTGTAATCCATCCAAACAGACAGCAAATTCATTCCTGTTATCAGAGAGCCTAAAAAGGCATCTGAGACGGTGTTCATTGTTTTTTCTTGATTGTTAGCCCACACTAACAGCTTTGAGAATTGATCCGATGTTTGCTGATCTTGATTTTCAACAGGAACAACGTTCAAGCTCTTTCTATTTCGGCGTTGATAGCCAGAAACCATGTTAACTATTCTTTTTATCTTGTTAAAATTGAACTGCTTGCGTCTAGCTATTGGAATTGATTGGTAAAACTCATTCCACAGGCTTTGATCACCTGCATAAAACCGTTCGTCTATTGATTGTTGAAGCCAGCGCTCTTGTGTAATTGTTGCAGTATCGTTATAAATCTGCTTCATTCGAGATTTAATATCTTTGTCATCATCTGTGTAAAATTCTTCGAAACCCCTAAGACCATAGGTAGTAGCCATATCAACCCTCTTGTTAAATATAGCTTAAGATAATATTAAAATTTTTATTTGACAAATACTAAAATAGATTATTCTTGATTTGGGGGAGGCGGAAGCGCAATCCAATGTGTGACATCCAAACATATTGTAACATAGGAGTTAGGAGCATAGAGCCTAAACACACGACTGCTGTGGGAATATATTGCTACATGACACCCCCCATATCTTGAATTAGATACATAACAAATCTCGTCACAATCCGGCAACTTGCTACCAACGCTTATCCACTCACTCATTCTTTTTAACCTCTAAATATTAATGAATGTATTATTGCCCAAATAAAACCATAGAATACAGTTCTCAAATTAGAAAATTCTAATTTATACGCCCCATAGCCTACAAAGATACTCCCTGTAATTAAAACTATCAATTCACTCATTCCTTGTCTCCTTAGGTGCTGACGGCAACGGCGTCCAGTGGGTTATCTTTCCGGGTCTGCCAACTTCCTTACAAAAGAAGGGCTTGTCCGCGCTAAACTGATTTCTTTCTTCAAAAGGAAGAGGAAATAGAAAGGTATCTATTTCCATAAAATCTTCTTTTTTACCTTCTCGATTAGTGTATGGCATATAAACTAAATACGTCCCCGCTTTTTCAGGCAACCTCTCCTTAACGCTAATCCACTCACTCATTCGTTTTCTCCTTATTTAGTTCTTTGTTTCAACCGTACAAATAGTATCATTTTTATTACCACCATGCGGAACCAGTAGAATCCTTGTCATTGTAAAGCCTCTGTTTAGTCCACACCCCATAGAGTTCCATCCAAAAGAGATCACTTTGCCGTTTGGTTTCAATATTCTTTTTATTTCATTTTTTAGCTTAGAATAAAAATCACACCTAGTCATCTCAGAGGTTACTTTTTTTCCAAAACCTTTATAACATTCAGAAACCTGTCTTGGACTATAAGGAGGGTCTAATAAAACTCCGCCAACACTTTCGTCGTCATACATTTTAAGAAAGTCAAGGGCCTCCATATGATGAGTTGTTTCCATTTCAGGGTTCAGATCGTTTGTAACACTTGCTGGGCTAAACTTTCCTGCAAAAGGATCAATCCATAGATCTTTTGTCATTTCCTCTACAAGCATGTCTTTAATTGGTTTGATTGAAAAGGTCCATCTTGAGGCCATTGCCCACTTTCTTTCAATTTTTGTAATCGCTTTCATTTAATCTCCCTATGCGCATCATCATACGCGGTTTCTAATCCTTTTATAAAAGCTCTTGTTTTCAAGAACTGCTCTTTGTATAGCCTGTCCCAGATGACCTCTCGCTCTTCGTCTGTTGGGTCTTTATCCATACGGTGTGGCCTTGATACTAAGTTGTTGGATTTAATGCTTTTAGGTTTTCGCGTATCATTAAAAAACTATCGTCTCTTGTCGATTTATTTTGAAATGTTAGAACCTCAAATTCGTTTACATTAAATTCAAAAATAATTTGAAACCTTTTCGTTTCTGTATAGTTATTAATATTTTTATAGATCTTTTTATAATTATTGAGATTTATCGCTGTGTCATCATCTATTAAAACCCAACTCATTTGCTTATATCCTCTTTAGTACTAAGTTAGTATTTTGTCTATCAGTTAGAAGATCAACTATTTTTACATAAACTGCATCTCTTTCGGCTTTATCTTTAAAATTTATACAATCACCTGATTCATGAGAAAGCTCAAATACAATTGCATATGGTTTTCTAATTCTTTTGTCATAATCAATCTTACCTATTTTTGTATATCTTTCTGTGTTTATTGCCTTATCTTCTTCTATTACTATCCAGTTCATTTGCTTACCTTTTGTTTGTGTCTCTCCACCTGCACCATACTTTTTTCAAAGCTTCTCTTAATTTAACCCAACAAACTCATTATATACCCAATAAAGCAAAACCACACAAAGATGGTTATGGGTATCAAGATGAGTATTATTAGTATTTCCATTTTATCTTTCCAAATTTTAAAACAAGAAGGCCGTCTAAATTATAAATTTCAAATATTAATTATTCCGCCTTTAACTCACTCATTTATTACCCCTTTATTACACCCAATGGTGTTAGTTCTACTAAAATGTTTACTAAATCTTTTTGCTCATCCATCACAGTCTTGATGTCCTTGTAAGCAGAGGTCGCCTCATCTAAATCCTTTTTAGACCTGATTGAATGAAGAATACCTTGGTCTTCTAAAATTCTTTGCTCAGCTTCAAGGTTTAAGTCAGCCCTTGCTTTAGTCCGGCTTAACTTTCTGCCGGCACCATGTGAGCAAGACGTGAAACTTTCGGGGTTGCCCAATCCCTCGACTACATAGCTCTTCGTGCCTTGAGAGCCAGGGATTAGCCCTTTCTCGCCCTTTCTTGCAGAGGTTGCACCCTTTCTGTGTACCCATACATTTTCCCCAAAATGATTTTCTAAACTAGCATAGTTGTGGTGGATATTAATTGACTCGGCAAAAGTACAGCCAGCTATGTCTGACATTGCGTCCATGCAGTTGTCTAGCATGTGTTTTCTATTGGCATAAGCAAACTCTAATGCAAAATTCATTGATTCTAAATACTCCTGTCCTTCGTTGCTGTCTGCTGGAAAAAATGCAAGACCATCTTCACCCTTGAGCGGTGGAATGTTTGAGTGCCATTTTCTGCACAAGTCTTGAGCTAGTTTGTTGTAATGCTTGGCTATTTTATATCCAAAATTTCTACTGCCTGAATGAATCATAATCCAAATAAATCCATCTGAACCTTTTTGCAGCTCTATAAAATGATTACCACCACCAAGAGAGCCTAGTTGATACTTTGACTTCTCTAACTCACTTCTAATAACCATGTTAGTTGGAGCTTTGTCAAACCCGCCCCACTCTTGTTTTTCTTTATGATGATTGAACCCTAGAGGTATTTTTTGTCTAATCGCAGACATTATAGCCTTTAAATTATCAAGGCTCAGACCTTTTAAAGATGACTGAACAGTTATGACACCGCACCCGATGTCCACACCGACAGCGTTTGGAATTACTACGCCTTTAGTTCCAATTACTCCACCTATTGGCATTCCATAGCCCTGATGACAATCAGGCATTAGGCAGACCCTATTAAATATAAAGGGCAAAGAAGACAGATTGACAGCCTGTTTTAAAGCTCCCTTTTCTAGCTCCTTACACCATTTATAAATGGGTACATTGACGCCCTTCTCAATATCCATATTACTTGCTCTCCCCTTGCACAAACATATCGTCTATCATTTTGTGCATTGAAGCCTTCAAGCCCTCTTTGTCTTTTTTTGGCAACTTTTTCTTAGAATCAGCCTCAACTAACCTTACGTCATAAAGATCTGCTAAATACTCAACAGCCGTTACAAAGCTCATCTTCTTGTAGGTTAATAAAAAGTCAATAGCATCGCCACTGAATAGACAGTTATAACAATGATATCTTTTAAATTTAGTGTTAATGTCCATGGTAGTATCTTTGTCTTCACAAAAAGGACAAATACACTCATAGTGGCCGCCACCTGAGTGTACAATCCTATTGTTCTGTAACTTAGATATTATACTCACAAGATTGACTCTTTCCATTAGCACCTGCAAACTTCCTTTTGAAAATAACATGTTGTTTCTCCTTTTAAAAGCAAGAAGGCCGTTAATTTATAAATTTTTCAAAATATTTAAATTAATAATAGTGGCCTTCCTGCAAAATGTTAATCTTTGCGCTCTTTTGTATGCGGTTTAAACATTAAAAAAACTTCATCAGTATATTATGTAATTTCTTTTGTATATTCATAAATTTTCTTAGCTGTATCACCATCAGTTTTAAAAAGTAAAATCTTATTGTCATGTTTCGCATCATTAAATAACATTGCGCCAACATTACCGGTTCTATCGCAAAATGATTGATACCAATCATCTAAATCCTTAATAAGCTTAGTTATCTCTTTTTTATCAATTGAATTTTCCATTTTATTCGTCCTTTTGTTAACCTAATACCCTTCATATTGAACTTTTCTTTTCAAATCGTCAAGTCTTTCTTTGGTCATGCGGTTCTGATTGCCAAGGTTTTTTCCAAATTTTGTAAAAAGTATGTAGCGAAGTGCGTCCTGTGCGTGGTCATTAGCCTTTTTTGGCTTGTCAACGCCTTGGTCTTTGCTCTTTGAGTCCCAAACATATGAGCCCATCTCTTGGATTAAGTTCTTGCAGCATTTGCAAAGTTTTAAAGTACCGTTGGTTAACAGCCCTGCAACAAACCTAATGCCGTCTAATACCTCGTTCTCGGCATCATAAATGTTTCTGATACCTTGTCGTTGGCATTCCAATTTAAAGCTAGCTGCGCTTGGATCTACATATATGCCATCAATTGGATAGCCCTCCATGAACTTTGTTAAGTCCTCGGCGTACTCCGTGTCGGTCTTTTGCCGGTTGGCTTTCGCTGAGTCATAATAATATTCTTTTTCAACCCACATATTAGGGTAGTGATTTATATTATGAGCTATTAAAACAAAGGCGCAAGGGTTGGTTGTGCCATAATCTATGCCAATATAATAGGATTGGCCACGCCCTGGTGGATACAAGATTGTATGAACAGCCTCATCAAAGAAATCATAAATTGTGCCCTCTGCTAAGCACCATTCCCCTTGGATATAACGACGATACCACAGCCCCCTGTACTCTTGCTTCAAACTCGTCTTGAAGGCCTCAGAAAGGCTTGGATTGTCGTCTAGCTTGAACTGCCACAACTTGAGGTCTAGCTCTTCTTTTCTATCAATATATTGCTTCTTGAGCCAATGAAAGGGTGAGTCAGGGTTTGTTGTTGTAAAGATCTTAGCTCCATCCGTGGACAGCCTAGACAATAACATCACCCAGAAACTCTCGGGGATTAACGTTGCCTCATCTATGTATGCGCCTGCAAACGTTGAGCCTCTAATCTTTGTCTCCGCCCTCTCGTCGCTGGCACCCACTAGGTATATCCTTTTGCCCCACAAATTAAGCTCGTTTTTTCCTGCATAATATCTTGCGTCACTGCCGATCAAGGTGCAAATTTCATCAACTAGGTTATGTTTGATCGTGGTTGCAGTCCTTCCAATCATGACAAGATTGCCCTGCGGAGCCTCTTGGATGTACTCAAGCCATCTAATTAAGCTAGCATAGGACTTTCCAGACCTAACAGCGCCTTCCCAGATGTTTATGCGGGCTGTTGACTCCATTAATGATAGTTTTTGTTTTGGACTCAGGTCTAGCATTAATAATCCTCTTCTTTTATCTTGTCTTTTAAAAACTTTAAATACTTGTCCCACGTGATTGGCAAATAGGCCGAGTGTTCAGCATCCGATCTATTCCATGAAGCGGCTAGCTTACTAAACTTTGCTGCAACCGCTTCAATTGAATACAGGCCGCTTTTTCTTATGCTTTGAGTCTTAGACTTTATAGACACATCGCATTGAGGATTTCTACAAGTCAGCCACCAAATAAATGTGTACATCTCTGGGTTCTTGGCCTTTTCTGGGCGGTATATGTTGCTGTGACCAAGCTTACAGCCTAGTTCTGGAAAATGTCCGCACCAAGGGCAACTGTTAACAAAAATTTCGATCATAAATCCTCATTTAGTTAACGACAGACTACCTAAACATAATTTTAATTGGAAGAACATTTGCTTTAATTAATGAAGTGTGTTAATATATTAACATATTCAAACGAACAAAACGGAGAAAAACGATGAATAAAATAGAATACTTAAAAGATATTGAAAAATCACTAAGAATAGCAAGCGACTATTTCACACAAGAAGAAATACACGCCTATATAAATAGAGATATAAATAAAGATTCAGAATTAATAGAAAGATTAAAGGCTGTTGGAGCTAAAGAAGAGTTTTCAATTGAAGGCTTAGAGCTTGGCGACGATATAAGAGCATTTACTTTTAATAAGGAGCAATAAAATGAAAGACTTTTATAAAAACAACTTACAAATTGAAAAAATAAGAGTATCAAAAGCTGTTTTTGGTTTCTTAGCTGAAACAGAAAAAAAACTTATAGAGCTACTAGATGATGAATATACTCCCCTAGAGTTTAGTAAAAGAAAAGGACTAGCAGGAATTTTAGAGCTAATTCAACTAGAAATAAAAAAGTTTTAAAAAAGGAGCAATAAGATGAGCACATTACAAAACGATATATTATTAGAAAGATTGGCCGAGGCCTTTGAACTAGTATTTATTGAGGACAGCGCTTTAAGAGGCGAATTAGCCTACATATATTTAGAGGGGACTGAATACTACCTATTTTGCAAGGACGACGCTCAGGACTATTTAAACGACTATGAAGAGGATATCTATAACAAGATAGAGGAAACATTTATTAATTGCGAGGGCTCTTGCTTTGATATTAGAGCATTGGCAGAAAAAGCATTTAACATTGAGATTAAATAAGACCTAACCCTTTTGCTTTTCTTTCCACTGATTGAACGCCGCTTGATTTTCAGGTGGCTTAACATACACCTCAGGTTCTCTTTGAGCTAGTCTTTGTTTTCCTAGCCAGATAAGCATTGTTGTGTTGCCACCCATTGCTACTTGATATTGTTTACCTAAGAGCATTGAGTTTCCCTTTTGGCGCTGTTCTAGGGCGTATTCGGTGAATCCAACACCCTTTTCTTTCTTGCATCTATCATATAAAGTATCATGTGAAACGCCAATATAAGCGGCTACTTGAACGCCACTTGATCCAGCCATTAAAAACTTGTTAACTTCATCCCAGTTAATGGGTAATGGTTTTCTGCCGCCGTTTTGTTTTTGAATCTTTTTAACTTTAGCTATCTTTTGCACTATTTTTAACCACTTTTGAATCTAATCCTTTATTTTTTCTATATCTTTGCCATCTATCAACAATCATATCACAATATGCGGGGTCTAACTCTATGCCATAACAGTAGCGACCTAGCTCCTCACATGCTATTAGAGTTGTCCCAGAGCCAAGAAACGGGTCGTAGACGCCCTCACCTGTAGCTGTATTGTTTTTAATAGGCTTGCGCATACAGTCTAAGGGCTTTTGAGTTGAGTGAGCAGTGCGCTCATCTTCTTTGTTAGTTCCAAAAGCATTAAGGTTTGATATTTCCCAGACCGTTGTCTCTTTTCTCGATCCCTGCCAGTTGTGTTTATGCCCTTTCTTTACGGCATACCAACACGGCTCGTGTTGCCAGTGGTAGTCGCCTCTCCCAATTGCAAAGTGTTGCTTAACCCAGATAATTTCTGATACTAATTCAAATTCAGCATCAATTAACGATTGCAAGGGCATTTTAAAAGAGTGCCAAATATATGCTGCTGACCCTTGAAATAATGAATACGCTAAAGCCCAATTGACTTGGTCGTCGTTTTGGACAGTACCTGTGGCTCTTTTGCCACCATCTTTGAAAGATTCGGACCTCCAATTAGCGTCATAATTAACACCATAAGGGGGGTCGGTTACCATCAGGATAGGTTCAGCTCCATCTAATAGAGTTTTAACCGTCTCGGGCATCGTGGAGTCACCGCAGATTAGACGATGATTGCCCAGTTGATAAACGTCGCCTAACTTCGTCGTTGGGTTCTTTGTTGGTTCTAGCAACTTTGACTCTTCGTCCTCATTTATGCCCATGATAGCCTGCATGTCAATATCAAGCTCTTTTTCGTCAAAGCCCCAATCTAGTAGGTCTTTTGGATCCCATGAGTTGGCTAGTACATCAAAATCCCAGTCGCCTGTATTTTTATTTAATCTAATGTTTAGCTCGTCGACATCTTTGTCTGACATCTTTTCTTGAGCGACCCAGCATTCTACTTCATTAACATTATCTTTTTTTAAAACTTTTATTCTTTGATGTCCGCCGATGATAAGGTTGTCTTGAGTAATAATGGGCTTGTCAATCAACCCGAACTTATCAATACTTTTTTTTAATTCAGCATAAACTTTTTTTGAAAGTCTTCTTGGATTTTTAGGATGATCTTTTAGTTGGTCTAAAGTCTTATTTTCTAATTTCCACTTCACTATTATCAGCCTTTGTCAAATCTTTATTTTAGTTATTAATAATCTTTGTTTTAAAACATGAGCAAATAAAAAGGAAGAGTTATTTGTGCTTGAACAAAATATAGGCTATAGAAAGAGCGAAGGCGGATAATGCTGCGAGTAAAAATATCACGATATGTCCTTAATGTTTATTATTGTTTTGGGAACTAATGAATATATCTTTTGAGCATTTAATTTCCAGATTAAAGAATCATCTTTCCATAGATACTCATTAAACGCATCGAGTGGTAGCTTGCATAAATTATCAATATCCGCTTTAACGGCGTGTGGTTGATTCAGGAATTTTGCTTTCTTCTTTTTAGACCATGATTTAGGTATAGGCATGTGAAATGTCAGTTCAAGAAAGATAGGCTCTTCTAGGGGCTTTAAAACGCCGTACTCGCGGGTTACATACCAACGCATGTTCTCTTTGACCTTATACTGTGGGTCATAAAAGCGATTATGAGAAACTCTAGCTCTTTGAAGGGGAATGGGAGGTCCTGGTATTTCAATTATCATTCCAATCACCCTTTGATACATCGCCGTCGGTTAGCAGTTCAATGGCTAGTCTAACATAGAGGGGAGTGCATGAGGGTTTTGCAAAATATTTGTTCAGGGTAAATCGACATAGGCCAGTTCTTTTGGTAAAGTAGGCGTTATTCAAATTATTTCTATGTATATATTCTTTTAGTTTCATAATATGTTAAAATTGTTACACTTTGTTCTTGTCTTAAATAATCAATCATGTTAATATATTGTCATATTGTTTAATTAATAGCAATAAAAACGGAGAAAAAACGATGAACATACTTTTAAAAGAAACAAATGAAGATATTTTAATAAATAAACTTTCAGACTTATACGATTCATCACCTGAAGTTTGCGACTCAATTTATGATGAAGCGATATCTGTTCTTGATGCATATGATTATGATGATGTTGACATGCTGGATGAACATGTATGGGAATATTTCAGAGATATAATCACAGAGTCAGTAAGTGACAATAACTTTACTCATATCGGTGCAACTAAGGACGAAAGACTGCTTAAATTGATAGCGCTTGATGATGAGAGTTTTAAAAAAGAAGTTTTATTAACATTTGAACAAAGATAAACAAAAAAACGGAGCAATAAGATGAAAACTATGATCAAAGAAAAAAGAGTTGATGAGGCAAGAGAGCTTTTTATTGAAATGGGATATTTTGAAGCAGATGAATTTTACATGAGTACTCCAACTGGAGAAGTACAGACTGGGTTAAATCTTGTTGAAAGTTGTTGCGATAGCGTTATACAAGAGTATGACATTTACGTTCAACAAGAAGAAGATTTTTCAGATTCCATTTTCTCTTTTACAGATTGGCTTACAGATATTTGGTTTAAAGAGATAATGGAACTAAATACCCAAGTTAAGCCGTGTGCAGATGATGACGCGGGTTTATATTGGGGAGAAATAGATTAAAATTAACAAAAAAAAGGAGCAATAAGATGAATAATGAAGAAACTGTAGACCTAAGAATTGTTTATACTAATAGGACTCAAACTACAACAAAAGACTGTTTTGGAAAATTTAGTGAGCTAGTTGATAGAATTGTACTAGCAAGGAAGGACGGTGAATTTTGTAGGTTTAAGGACTTAGCAATAAATCCTGAACATATCCTTTTTGTAGAAGATGTAACAAACGGAGAAAAATAATGAATTATGATAACGCAGTAACAGTTTTAGTAGAGCAACTGTACAACTCTGATAACGACACAAGCCAAGAGATGGTTTTTGAAGCTATGAAATATTTAGTTGAGCAAACAGAATGTCCAGATACAAAATTTGAATATTTAGAGGATGGTGAGTTTTTATTTTATGAGGCTGACCTAAACGTTATACATAAGAAGAAAGCTCAAGAGATTGCTTTTGAGGCATTTAATGAAGCTACAAACAAGTTAAACAAAACATTTATCAAGGAGATGAATAATGGATAATAAAAAGACATATGTTGGTGAGCCAATGAAAACATTAGAGAATAAAAAACATGCTAAAAACTTACATCAAAAACTTTTGGAAGTAAGAAAATCTATACCATATATCAAAAAAGACGGAAAAGGTTATGGATACAATTATACAAAAGAGTCTCAGATTTTTGGTACTATTAAGGCAAAGATGGATGAAGAAGGTGTTCTGTTGGATTTAGAGATGCAATCAATTGAAAATATCAAGGTCTCTGTTTATTCATCTAAAGATAAAAAATGTTTTTTAGTTGAAGGGGTAAGATGTAATTTTGAGTTTACTTTTACTGACTGTGACAACCCAACTGATACAATAGTACGTCATCAAATTTTGCAAGATTCTGGCTCAGATGTAAAAACAATCGGCGGCTTGGAAACTTATGCGAATAGATATTTTATGATGAAATTCTTCAATATTGCAAATGATGATCTTGACCCAGATGCTTTTGAAAAAACAATAAGTAATTCAACAACCACTGAGGACATAAAAGAGCCACAATACATTAGTGAAATGCAAGCACAGGTGATTAAAGAGATGTTAAATCATTTGCCAAAAGAGGCAGAAGAAAACATGCTAAACTGGTGTCAGGTAGCATCAATTAAAGATTTACCACCATCTAAATATACTGAAGTAAGAAATGCATTAAACATAAAAATCAAAAAACTAGGATAAAACGATGAAAAATTATGAACAGGGGTCGTCAGCTTGGTTATTAATGAGAAAATCAAAAATAGGAGCAAGTGACATCCCAATTATTATGGGACACTCGCCTTGGAAAACAGCCTATGATCTTTTTTTAGAAAAAACTGATCAGGTAGAAGCACACTTTCCTAATTCAGCAATGCTTAGAGGCACGATGTTAGAGCCAATAGCAAGAGCTCTATATATTTCAGTCAGTAATAATATTGTAATACCTGCTGTTAAGATAAGCAGTGAGTGGGACGTTGCAATGGCATCTTTAGACGGCATTGATGAGACTGGAAAAGTACTACTTGAGGTAAAATGTCCTCTAAACCCAAAACTATATATTGATGCTGTAAAAAATAGAATTCCACAACATTATCAAGATCAAATGCAATGGGCGCTGTGGGTTACTAAAGCTGAAAGATGTGACTATTTCGTTTATATGAACGAGCTTGAATATAAGTTGATTCCCGTTTATCCAGATAAGGCCTATCAAAAGAAGCTATTGTTTCAAGCAAAAGCGTTTTGGGCTCACATTTTAAATGGCACTGAGCCAGACTTGAGCGACAGAGACTATCTTTATGTCCAAGAAGTGGAACCAAATAAGCTTGCAATGAAATGGCGTGTTATAAAAGAGAAAGAGGAAGAGCTTAAGAGATTGAGAGAAGAGATTGAATCTAAAATAAAAGATAAATTTTCAGATCAAAAGTGTTTCTTTTCAGAGGCTAAAGTCAAGATAAATATAGTTGAGCGCAAGGGCGTGATAAACTGGACTAAATTATGTTCAGATAAAGAAATTTCTGAAAAAGAAACAGAAAAATATAGAAAAAAATCCAGCAGTTATAGTACTTTTAAAATAGTTTAATAATCAATTAGAATTCATTTTTCATTCGTTTTTGGGGTGGTTACGTTTCCACCCCTTTTTTTATTTCAAAGCCTAAAATATTAATCACACATGCTTTAAATTAATTATTATATACATCTGTTTTAGTCTAAAAAAGATAGGGCCTTCATTTCTGAAAGCCCTTAATTCGAAATAATAAATATATAGTCTTAAAATAATTAAAAGTTATATATTCAAACTTTTACTAATAATCTGCTTCAACTAATTATTAGTAAAAACACTCATGTATCCAATATATGAGCAAAAGAATAAGGTAATCAGTACTTTATTTAAAGTACAGAAATTATTTTAATTTGCACCTAGGGTACATGAGGTTAATATTATTAACTGATAACATGTCCTGGAGGCATTATGACAGATCACGAAAATCACCAAAGCCCTTTCTATTATACAATTCCATCGGCTTTATTAGAAGATACTCCAACACTAAAGATAGGATATTTGTATGCAATTATCGTTTCACTTTGCAAAAAAGAAGGCTATTGCTGGGCAAGTAATGACTTCTTGGCTAAAAAAATGAAAGTTGGAATAAGCAGCGTTAAAAATTACATGAATTATTTAATCGAAAATAAATGGATTTGGAGAAATATTGATCAGGCAAAAGGAAATGAGAGAAAAATCTTCATTAGAGAACCTTCTAATGAGGGGGGTCAGCCAGCCGGTTGGCCGAGGTCGGCCAGCCCAATACCCGAGGGGTTAGCCAGCCCACTGGCCATAAGTACTAAGAGTACTAGTATAAAGAAAGAGTATAAGAAGAAGCGCGTTGCCGCTACTCCTGTAAATTTTATTCAAGTAAGAGAAAAAGTAAAGCTAACTCAAAATCAAATTGAAACGTTGAAATCCAAGCATTCAGAGGAGGCCATTGAATGGATATATGATAAACTTAATCACTGGAAGGTCAGCAAAAAACAAGAAACAACGTCAGATTATGGAGCTATCAATGGCTGGGTGGTAAACGCTTTTAAAAATAAAGCTAATTTAAAAGTAGCCAATGAAGATTTAAAAGATAAAAACATTGAAGTTGCAACACGTCTAATCAAATACCTCGAAGAAATATCAGCAAGAGGTAATTTGCAGATATTAAACGAGGAAGTTTTTGATTCAGTGCTAAATAGACGCTTTTCACTTTACAAAGAAAACTTTCCAGTCGTTGTAAGTGGCTGGTATAACTTAGAATGGGAGCAAGAATAATGGGATTCAAAAACAAAAACACTGGTGAAATAGAGCATAACTGGAGTTGGATAAATGAAAATTTTGAGTCTGCAAAAAAGTTTGCTAACAATCATTGTCCATTTAAGATACTCCAACGTAAACGAAACCAAACAGTTAAAGATGTTTCAGCTTATAACCCTAAGGAGCACTCTATTTTAAAAATAACAGCTTATGAGGCACATATTGAATTTGCAATTTTATGGGCTAAAGATTCAAACAGACATGTTGAAGCGCACCCATTAGCATATGATGAAAATCCTTTTGATTTTTACAATAAACTTGAAAAAGGTTTAATGGTTTTAAAGAAAAGAATTGACAATTTTCAGAAGATATCAGATAAAGAAACATTGCTTTAACAATACTTAGGTGAACATGGAACCAGACATAAACAGACAGATACTTGTAGGCTGTATTGAGGATCTAAAACACGACATGAATGTTTTGTATCAAGAGCTAGATAAAGCCCACATAATGACCGCACCGTCAAGAAGAGCAAGACTGCTAACAATAAAGCTTCAAGATCACTTCAAAAAATTTAGAAAGCTAAGTTGCGATGCAGGATTGAAGTAGAAATGGCTTTATTTAAACGTTTAAGCTATGCTGGTGACGTTATAATGGTTTTTCCATGTCAAAGTACCAACCCTAACAAAATAGAGGCTTTATGATATCTAAACTCTCTGAATTTATAAAAAACGATTTAGACAATAAAAGAGACAACAACAAGTTAACGCCAATGAAGGCCATTAGAGCAAAATGTTTAGAGTGTTCTTGTTACTCGAGAAATGAAGTAGACAAATGCATAATAAAAGATTGTTATTTATGGGCTTTTCGATACGGGAAAGGTCCACAAGCTGCAAAACGCAAAGGAAAGACCGTTGAATAATCCTCTTAATCAAATCTCTTACTCGATAAAGTATGCATATAAAAGCCTATCAGCCTTTTTCTGTGTAATTTATCGTCTTAAATAATTTAATCAACTAAAGGTATGTTTATGAGCATAAGAATCAAGAGTTACATAAAAGAAGACCGAGGCGCTAAAATTGGCCTTGTAGACTTTGTAGTTACATACACTCCAGAGAAGTCAGAAACTTTTAGCAATGTCGGGCATTTTAAAAAAGAAGACCGTGAGTGGCTATCAGTTCCGGCTTGCAAAAGAGGCGAAAGCTGGGTTCCTATTTATGAAAGAACACCCAGCTTAAAAGATTTATTTGCTTCAGTGCTTAAAGAAATGAAAACTTATCTTGAAAGCCAGTCATCTGAATCAACTTTTGAGACTCCTTTTGACGAACCAATAGACTTTTAGAGGAATCATTATGTTTTTATTAATTTTAGTTATTTTATTTTTTATTACTTTTTCTATTGGCGGAGCATGTCTATATGATCACTTCACTAAAGAAGCAACAGTATTGCAGGAAAAAATACTTTGTCTTGAAACTACTTTAATTATGAAAGAATCAGATCATAAAAATTATTTTAAAAAGGTCAAAGAAGACGTTTTACAAAATACTCATGATATGAGCGATATGGAAATTAGATTCATGAGATTTAAAGAAGAAATTGACTTACATAAAAAAAAGAATACCAAGAAGAACACATAAAGGGATTAAAATATAAAATCCCTTTAATATTGAACATGAGATCATTGCAAAAATAACAATGAGGATTGTTATGCACAACCTAATCATTAAGCAAGAAGTTCTTGTTCTGCTTCTTTTGCTGCTCTGTTTTTATATCCTGCTTTTGCGCAGACAAGATTAATAAAATCGTCTTGTTTTGCAGGGATGCTTGTTACGCTTTTATCTGCTAGCATTGTAGCTTCATGCTCTTTAACAAAAGCTTTTCTTCTTTGATAACATTTGTTTTCCATGAAGTATGATAGCATTGCCTCAGGATCGCTATAGAAGGCCTTTAAAGCCAATTCCTCGTGATCTTCAACATCAAAGCCGCCTTCCCAAATCTCTTCGCTTCTAGCCTCTTTTCTGTCGACTAAAGGTGTTTCTGGAATCTTATAGTTATAAGACCTAAACTCATCCATAGCTAATATGCCTGGGATAATAACCTTTATATCTGCTGAGACTGATTCTGTTTGTTTTGCTTTATAAGTCTCAAACCAATCTCTTAAGATCGTTTTGATTGATTTATTTTTCATGCCGTTCAAGGCACTTTCTGACCACGAACGCGGTGTTACAATAAGGTATGCCTCAAGAGCCTTTTTGTCTGGCGCTGAGATACGGTATCCGCTTGAACATAGTTTTTTCATAAAATCTCCTTTATGATTTATTTTTAATTAACAAATTAATGCTGCTCCAAAAAATATTTGTCTATTTATAGAAACTAAATCAATGATATCTGCTCCTTCACCATTTACAAGGACTTGGACAACAGCTGTGTCGGCTGCATCCATATCAGCAAATATAGAACCTCCTTGACTTAAAGTTCCGGTATTATTTATTAATGCCAGTCCATTTGTATTAGATACATTATAATCTCCATTAGAGGTATTTATAATAATATATGAAGTATTAGCAGCAACATATCCATCCATTCTTACTGTCGTACTTATCTGATATCTGCCTGTTACTGGTGCCGTAATGGTTCCATTAACATTAAAATCAGCATTCTGATCAAACGTTTCTGTCCATGCTTGATTTGTCCCGACGGTATAGAGAGTGTCATTACCTGTAACGTTTAAGTCGTTTGCACCTATGTAAGCTCCAAACGCTGGTTGCAACGGCATTGTTACTTCATTAGTTGCTGTTGCGACTATGTATGTGTTTACTGAGTTTACTGTGGTCATAAAGTCTCCTTATTTTAAACTATTGCTGGATTACCAATCATATTTTGGACACGAAAAACAGTATCAGCAGTGATGCATCTTAAAACAATACAATCACCTAAGTTTGTAGCCGTTAAAGAACCGCCCGCTCCAACTGTTGATGTAAACATCCCTACTTCTATTGACTGTCCTGCACCTTGAACTATATTCCATAAACCAAGTATCCCGACTATTTCCATAACGGTTCCTTGAGCTGCAGTACCAGGCAATGTAAAGGCTACTCCAGCACCTCTATTACAACCATATGCAGTTGCTACAGCCATATTGTAGGTAGCCGCTGTTGCGTCTATCCAAGCTAGACCTGAACCTGTAGCAGCAATTGTTATGCTTCCCGCCGCATTAGTAATTGCGATTCCGGCACCTGCTGTTAATGTTGAGATTACAGGATCGGCGCCTGTTGAACCAATGGCCAAAGTACCATTAACCATAGCTCCTAAATCTGTTACTGCACCAACACCTGAGCCGACAATCAAAGCTCCATCAGTTATCGTTGCAACACCAGTTCCACCATTAGGTACAGGCAATATTCCAGTAACACCATTTGTAAGCTCTATTTGTGACCAAGCTGGAATGGTTGCTCCTCCACCTGTATTTGAAAGGTATCTGGTTGCTGTTGCATCAAAAGCTAAGTTGCTAAAGACATTTAGTGCAGAGCCATAAATAACATCGCCTATTGCACAAGTTAGTGGAAAAGTAGAGGTTGTCCAAGTGGGATCGGCTCCGGTCACTCCGGAAAATAGCTGTCCGGTAAGCCCTAAACCTGATGAACTTAGACTCCCAGTTGCGTTGCCTAGTTGAACTGCATGGTCTGTTGTTCCTGTAATATCAGTTGTCCACTGATTTAAACCACCTGTTATAGTTACATTATTACCACCAACAAGCGTTATCTCATTAGCAGCGTCTGGAACGACTGGACTAACACCAGCGTCAGGGATGAAGGTCTCTGCAGCTCCTGCAGTCCCGCACATTTTCCTCCAGATACCTTGTGTTTGATCTCGATAACATAACTTCCACCAATCATTAGAGGATGTGTCGAGCCATTCATCTGATACTTTATATTGCTTATAATCAGCAACTGTTGGCGCTCTATTAAAACTACAGCGTCTTAAAGAGGATGAGGTGTTTACTTGATACTCAAGCGGGCTTCTATTTATAAACGGCATTGTTTTCTCCTTAACATTCTAAAAATCCTGAAAAACTAGAGCCTCCATCAAAACCATTTAGCAAACCTACAACTTTAGTACCACCAGAAATAGTTAAATATACTCTTGCTGTATCTGCTGCATCCATTTCTTTGAATGATGAGGCAGTAAAGTTTGTAGGGCTTGAGAAAAGTCCGCTAGGGTCTAGCCTTATAACCTGATCATTAGACCAATTAGAAGTTGATAGTTGAACAATATAATCAGTATGATTTGCATCAATACTTGTGCAAGCTACAGTGGTACTTAATTGGTATCTTCCAGTTACAGGCGCTGTAAAAATTCCTGTTGCCACATCAAAATCTGCATTTTGATCAAACAGCTCCGTATTAAAACTGATTGTATAAGTAGATCCATCACCTGTTACCGAACTTACCGCTGAGGACAAATATGCTCTAAAAGCAGGTTGTGCCGGCGCTGTTACCTCATTAGCCGTAGTCGGAACTATGTAGGTGTTTGAATTATTTCTTGTTACCATTTTATTTCCTTTATTTTAAACAATCGTTTTCTCCTTAACATTTTAAAAATCCTGAAAAACTAGAGCCTCCATTAAGACCATTCAGAATATCTACAGCTTTAGTACCGCCAGAAATAGTTAAAGTTATTCTTGCTGTATCTGCTGCATCCATTTCTTTGAATGATGAGGCAGTAAACATTGTAGCGTTTGAGAAAAGTCCGCTAGGATTAAGTCTTATAACCTGATCATTAGACCAATTAGAAGTTGATATTTGAATAAGATAATCAGTATGATTTGCATCAATATCTAAGCAAGCTACAGTGGTACTTAATTGGTATCTTCCAGTTACAGGCGCTGTAAAAATTCCTGTTGCCACATCAAAATCTGCATTTTGATCATATAGCTCCGTATTAAAAATGATTGTATAAGTAGATCCATCACCTGTTACTGAAGATTTCTGTGAGGACAAATATGCTCTAAAAGCAGGTTGTGCCGGCGCTGTTACCTCATTAGCCGTAGTCGGAACTATGTAGGTGTTTGAACTATTTCTTGTTACCATTTTATTTCCTTTATTTTAAACAATCGTGATGTTCCCAAAACTTGTATAAGCTTGCCAACCATCATCTGTTGCAATACATACGAATTCTATGCTGTCTCCTAGCTTTGTTGCTTCTAGATAACCGCCTGCTCCAACTGTTGTAGTTGCTATTCCGTAATTAATATACCCAGCTGCATTTTGAGAGATTCGAAAACCAACTGCTGTATTTATGTTAGTTATGGCAAAACTATCTCCTACTGTAGCTGTTGCTGGTAACGTCATAGTTAGCAAGCCTGCCTTGTTAGCTATATATCCATTTCCTGCAACAATAGAGGCATTAGCTGTGGTAAGTGTCCATGTAAGACCGCCACCACCTGCTGCTAAGTCAATTGTTCCAGCTCCTACAGTAATTGTTACTGAAGCATCTGCTGAAGCGAGGACTGCTACTGCTGGTGCGGCTCCGGTTGATCCAATTATGAGCTGTCCATTTGTAGCTGCTGCCAGAGAAGTTAAGCTTCCACCAGCGTTTCCTACTTGAACTGTTTTATCTGTTGTGCCTGTAAGATTTCCAGTTATTGTTCCTGCACCCTCACTAAATGTAATGTTATTCCCATCTGTGAGTGTTCCAAGTACAGGATCATTTCCGGTTGATCCAATTATGAGCTGTCCGTTGGTTGGCTGTGCTGTAGCTGTAATGACTCCTGCTCCAGAACCTAGAAGAACGCCTCCATCAGTAAAAGTAGCAGCTCCAGATCCTCCGCCTGGTACTGTTAAAACTGAAAATGTTAAAGCTCCTGCTCCGTCTGTTACTAGAGGTAAAGATGCTCCACCATCAGCAACTGGGAAGGTGAAAGCTTCACTAAAAGTTATTGCTCCAGTCGCTGCTGCAATTTCTAAAGATGAGGTTCCTATTGACGGATTAACGTTTGGACCTATTTTGAAAGCATCATCCTCTGAATTATCCAGTCCTGCACTAAAAGCCGTTGATCCAGTTATTAACCATTGAGAGTACGGGTCTCCTGTAGAAGTTGCTCCACCAACTGAAATGTTACATGCTGCATTACCTGCTGTAGCGGTGTTATCCATGTTCATTATATTAGCTTGAACGATTCCAGAAGCTTCTCTGCCTCTACATGTGAGGTCTCCATCCATTTCTGATGATACGCAGGTAAAATTACCACCTGCTGTTAAACTAATACCATCTGCTGCTATTATATCGTCAAATTGAGAGACAACTGTTGCTGTATTGCCTATTAAATAACTATAACTAGATCCTGCAACATCTGTGACATGAAGATGATTATAAAAGAATCTGCTTGTAGAGGCTGTGTCAGCAGAGAAAAATCCATAACCTATATTATTAGTTGCATTAACATGTACTGTATTTCTGAAAAACTCATGAGTTGTTCCAGTTCCACCTAAATAAGCTAGGCCAACAACAACAGTTGAGTTTGGATCTGTTACTGTGATTTTATTGTCGTTCATCAGGAACACGCCTGTTGAATCAGTATCTATACCAACCCCTGAGACTAATGCTGTTCCACTATTTGCAATAGAACAATCATTTATACGCTGTAGGGTAATCTCTCCACCATTAGAGACTTTAAAAGCTCCTTTTTGAGCTGTTGCTCCACCATTGCCTGTATGAGCATAAGTAACTTTTCCAATCGTAATTTTTAACTCGCCTGCGCCTGTGATTGCTCCGACTGCTGGCTGAATTGCTGCTGCAATATCTGTTGCACAAGTCATTTCCAATTGACATTCTTTAAAAGTACAGCCACCAGTTGAACCTTGAACCGTATTAATCGCTGTAGTCGCTGCTGTACAACTTAGTCCAAAATATTTGTATTGGATACCTGTAAAGGTAGCAAAATCGATTACATTGGCATCTGCTTGAGTGATAATACAAGTGTTTGGCTTTCCGTTTGCTATTACCGTAACATTATTAGCTGTATGAGTAACTGTTTCTGTATATGTGCCTGGAAAAACAACAATGGTATCACCTGCTGCTGCTGCTGTATCTGCTGATTGTATAGTTAGTTTTGCTAAACTAGGTGTTCTTCCGCTGTTGGCGTCATTACCATGTTTTCCCACATATAGGATGTTATCTCGGTCAACTCCCTCTGCTGATAAATCAATTGTTCCAGCACCAAGTGTAATTCCGACAGAACCATCGGCACTAGCAAGAGCAACAGCTACAGGTGCAGCTCCAGTAGAACCTACGACTAATTGTCCATTGGTTAAAGGGCCTAAATTAGCAGGAAGTTCGCCTGCATCTCCGATAATTATTGAGTGTTGAGTTATGGAAGTGTCTGCCCAAGTGTCCGCAGCTGTACGAGTTATAAACCCAGTGCCTGCTAAACCCTCTGCTGCTAATAAATCATTTGCTAAGGCAAAAGTTACCGTTCCAGCTCCGCCTGTAATTGTTATACCTGCAGCTGGTGCTGTGAGAGAAGCTACTGCCGGATCAACCCCCGCTGAACCTATTATGAGTTCTCCATTTCCAGCTACTGCTAGAGACGTTAAACTACCACCAGCATTCCCTATTTGAGCCGCATGATCCGTTGTTCCTGTTAAATCTAAAGTTAGTGTATTCGCAGTTCCAGTAGAGGTTAAATTATTACCACCTAAGACATTTACTGAACCAACTCCATTAGGAAGTACTAAGATTCCTGCATCTGCTGTTATAGACTCAATCCCTGTTCCGCCGCCGCCACCGCCGCCGCCATTAATTTGTGACATATGTTACCTCATTACTTCTATTGATATTAAGCCGTCTTGAGGAGCTCCACCAGCTATATGTCTGACATAAAACTGTGTTCCTTGTGCTACAAAATAATTCTCTATAGTTGACTGATTTGTTGAAAAATCTATGATTTCGGAATTTGCAGCTGGTAAAAGCATGTGATCTTCTACGCCGTCAAATGAAATCCAAATTGTTACGCCCAAAAGATTTTTGAAAGCTATGATTCTGGCAAATGCTTCTAATGGTGTGCCGACAGCTGCATAAGCTACTCCGACCCCGCCAAACGCTAAAGTTCTTGCTGCGTCAATTGTAACGCGCTTAGGATATGACATGTACTACCTCTTGTTTTGGGGCTCCTGTTTTGTCCAGTGGCGATTTTGGCCACGCCCTTTTTCTAATAATTAAAATTTTAATTTAACAATATGTAAAACTTAATATTCTTGCAAATTAAATTTTTGATTGTATAAAAATATATGAATTAAGTATTGTAAGCACATTAACACTTGAAGCGATAAGAAATTTAACTAAACCATTTAAAATTAAGGATTTATATGACAGAACTAAAAAAAGAACAACCTAAGAAGCTAAATGCTACACTAGAGAAGAAGCTCTATGCCGAGGCGAAAGGTCAGTACACACTAGTTGACGGTGCAAAAGCATTCACGTTTCTCTTCCCAGCTAACTGTTCGCTTGAAGATAATTTGGCTGCAATCTCTTTTATGAGAGGCGAAATTTACAAAGCTGTTGAAGCTGGCATTCAAGCTGAAAATAAGAAAAGAGAAGAAGAGGCTAAAAAAGTTGAGCCTAAAGTTGAAGAAGTAGTAGCCGAAGAAGTTAAGTAGCCACGGTTCAATGCCACAGACGCTTGCCACAAGGTGAACATAAGACCAGTTTTTCACGACTGGTCTTTTTTGTTTAGTAGATTGAAAAGAAAACTAATCACCAATATTTTTTACAATCTCAGATCCTTCTAATATTTTAGAAAAAGCCTCTTGAGATATTTCATATACTGGCAACCCAGCCTTTATTTCATCTGTTTTTTTAAAAACAGAATCTACTTTAAGAAGTCGCGTTGTCCCAATATGGGATGTATTTTGCTGTAGCTCCGACATATATTTTTATCCATCCTGTTGAATCTGCAGGGTTTGCACCGTTCATTTTAACACTTCCTGCGCCTGCTCCTACACCTTGACTATCATTAGTTATTCCAACAGTTGAAGCTATTCCTGTTCCTTCGTCTCCATCGGCAAAAAGTGTTCGACCTCTTACATCTGTGACAACATCTACAGAATTACCAGTGATATCACCAAGAGAGCTTATTGCAGCTACAGAACCTGGTGTTGAAGAAAAGATTTCAAAGGCTTCTGCACCAGCGGCATCGCCAAGTTGAATTCCAAATCTTCCATCAGCAGGACAAGTAATATATGTATCTGTAGCATTTAAGGAATTCCATAAAACGCCATTAACAAACTGAATATCAGCAGTTGTGAAACCACTAGTTGCTGTTGCAAAATCAATTCCTAGGTCCCAATCTGCCGCTGCCACAGTACCTTGGATAACGCCAATTGCCGCCGCTCCAGCAGTTCCTGTTCCGCCTCCAGCATCAAGTCTTGTTATCGCAACACCATATGCCTTCGCATTAAAAGGTGTAAAATATTCAACAACAGAACCAACACCAGCCACGATTCCAGCAGGAACTCCAGCCGCATCATCAGAGAACAAGTAGGCTTTTACGCCGAAAGCATAAGTTGCTGGTAAATCTGCAACATCTGTTTCTAACAAAGAAAGCTGTCCTTCAACCCCAGCAGCAGTTGAAGCAATAACAGCACCATCTTCCTGAGTACAAAGTCCATAGACTCCTAATGTTTGTAGCGCATTAGACCCAGAGGCAACATCAATTGATCCCCAGATAGCACTAGGTGTATGATTTCCATCACCAGAAGTTACTTGTAAATTACCATAGATTGCTTCTCTTACAGCTGCACCTGTAGCAGTATCTTCATCAGCAAATGCTTGGATGATAGCTAGGTTAGTTGTGTAAGCAGAGATTCTAGCTAAGTTAGTACCACACTCAACAGAATCTAATTCTATTGCTGCATCTAAATTCATTGTTAGAGTACTTGCTCCACCAACAGAACCAATATTTGTTCCGCCTAGAACAGAAATTGTGTTAGTTGCATCTGCAACCACAGGGCTTGTTCCAGTATCTGGAGTCAACGTCTCAAAAAGAGTTCCTGTTGCTGAAATTATCCATGTAGCTACACCAGCACCAACACTGGTTAGCGCATAGACGTCATCATTGGGCTGATCCACCCATACTTGAGCTATTGTATAGCCAATATCTTCTGCTGTTGGCGCTCTTTGAGCTATGATTGGTCTTGGAAAGATCGATGGAAGAGCTTCTGTTAAGCCATATCCAGTGTTTATTCTACTATTATATTTAGCCATTTTTATTACCCCCTTAGGTAAAGACTTTATTTGATTATGACAAGAAATTCTTTTAATTCAAATAAAGTTGACACAAAGTAGTGCCGTGGTGCTAGAATGAAGAAAAAACATTAATGTGGCATATGTCAGATCAAATAAAACGATTACCAGTCTACTTAAGCCTTCAAGAACACAAAGAATTAAAAAGCTTTTGCTCACGTTTAGGGCTGAGCATGTCTTTTTTTGCTAACCTAGCAATAAGAGACAAGATTAAAAAAGAATTAGACAAATTAAGAAAAGGAAAATTAAATGGAAAATGATTCTATATCAAAAAATTATACAGTAAAAAATTTTGCTAAAAAAAATAAAGAAGCAGGATGTTGGCCAGGAAGTGAATCGGCAATATGGGCTCTTCGAGCTGATTCGCCACAAAATGGTTTCGGTGAGGCCTTCTTTTCTATTGGGCGTAGAGTTCTTATTAATGAAGGAAAATTTTGGAAAGCTGTAGAAGCGAATAAAAAGGAAAAAAAATGAAAGATCTAATACATTCACTATTTTTATTAACATCAACGATTCTATGGATATATCTGTTCTACAAAGCCAATGTAGCTGCTAAGGACCATACAAAGGCTATAATCGACGAAGTGCGATCTAGCAGCACAAACACTCAGGCCATGCTAAACAAACCTGTTAAGCGTGGTCAGGGAAGGCCTAAGGGATCTAAAAACAAAGCAACAATGAAAAGAGGCAGATAAATGATGGAAAATGAAGATATTTATCTTATTTTAGAAAAGATAAACGAAGTTTTGCAATTTCAAAATATTGTGTTGCTTAGCTTATTGGTCGTTGCCTTCATAGCTATTTTGTATGTGTTAATCACAAGGTCAAAAAGATGGAACTAATCAAAATAATACCTTTCATTATAAAGGGTATCATCTGCTTTGCTTTTCTACTTTCTTATATAAAGACAGAGAAAAAGGATCATTTATTCATCATGACCATAATGTTCTTGTTGCTTGTCTGGGACGTTTTGGAACATATGCTTAACTTTTGAGGATTGAAGATGAAAACTTACCTAAAGAATGTTTTTGGAGAAAAAGTTGTTGAAATAGACCATGAAACAGGTATTGCCACAGCATTACAAGACTGTACTGTTAATCTAGAAGGTATAATTTGCCATGATAAAGAACGGCAAGTGTTCACGTTTGAAGTAGAGAATATTGAAGGGATTGAAGATGTCTGAAATAGGTAAAAAAAAAGTTAGCTTTGTTAAATGGCTTATGAAAAAAGGTGTGCCACTAGAAAAAGCTAAATTAATTTGTTATAGAAAATTTTATAAGCAAATTAAACAAGAAGAACGTGAAAAAAATTATAAAAATAAAGGATAAAAAATGACTAAAAAAGTAAGAAGAGTTTTCACAAATGAACAAAAAAACACTATTGTTCAACTATATTATAATAGTGACATAACTTTAAGAAAATTAACTACTGAGATGAATCTTGCTTTTGGCACGGTTCATACTTGGTTAGCTAAATTTTATTTAACTAAGGGCCTAGTTTTTAGAGATATTCAAGAAGAAAGAAGGGAATTAGAGGCTAAAAAAATTATAACTATTAAAAAAAAGGAACCTAAAATGGAAACATTAAATCAAGAACAAACTGACTTGTTAAACGAATGGCATGCCGATATAGCAAGTGAAATTCATAATTGTGGGCTAGACAACCCATTAGAACTCTCAAAAAACGTAACAATCACATTGTCTCTAAGAACGCTTTTCAGATTAGACCTATTTTGCAAACAGCTCGCTCTAATTTCAGAGCCTAATAAAAATAATTTGATAGATATTGCTATCAATAGATTTGTTTCAACAAGAAACCACAAAAAAGAATAATGCTAGAAAAAATTGATGATTGGTTATGTGATCATTCTAAACTATATCTGTGGCTTTATAGGTTTGTTTATCATGGGCTTTATTATCCTTTAAGATATCGTTTCAAATACTTTTTACAAAGAGTTTTTAGAGGTTGGTCTGACGATGAGGCTTGGGATCTACGTTCTCACATAACAAAAAGGTTTATTAGACCTCTTAAGCATATGAGAAAAAATATGCATAGCTACCCATATGGACTTACACCAGAAGAGTGGGAGGACATCCTAGACAAAATCATATTTGCTTTTGAATTAGAAATAGAAGAAGAAGAGGACTTTAAAGAATATAAAGACAATGCCACTTATGCCAAACAGCAAGAAGGTTATGAGTTGCTTGGCAAATGGTTTAAAAACTTATGGGATTAAAATAATGTCTTATCTTGTTAAGATATTTACGCTTTAGTATAATTAGAATCGTAACAAAACGGAGTTATAATGAAAAAATTTGTATTAGCACTAATAATTACATCCAGCATGATCTGTGCTTTTGAAAAAAAAGAAGGCTCGTATGATTATAATGCGGTTGGAATAGATGTGATTGCACCGGCACTTACCATCGGAAGCAGACATTGGGACAAAGATGATGGTATCGATATAAACCTAAGCATAGCTAGCTTGATCTTTGTAAACAGACTAACCTTTAATGTCTCTTTTCTTGAAAAGTTTAAAAATAATACATATATAGGAATTGGAGCAGGAGCGTTTGCTTCATCAATTCACCTTAACGACCAACCTGTTGTGAACTGCGGTGTCTTTCCATCATTAAAATTTGGTAAAGAATATAAAGACCATTTTCATGAAGTAACAATAGCTGTCCCGCAACTATCATTAGTTGGGACAACGTTTGCACCAGTGATCTCATATAGATACGGTTTTTAGAAAACAATAAATAAATGGGGCTGCAAAAGTGGCCTCATATTAAAACGGAGGAAAAAATGTTAGAGATTATCCATGTATTAGCTTTTGGAATAGCTACCTCATTTGCTTTGAAATGTTTAGAATGGGATATAAAAGATCTTTTTAAATAGCTTCCATAAATTTACTTATAACACTTTTCTCTTCTTCTGATGATTTAACTTTCATAATTCTCTTGGCGGCGGCTGTACCATATTTTTTTGTTAAGTCTAATCTCATTTTTCTTCTTTCTGTAGGATATTTTAATGCATGGAATTTAGCTGATAAATAATCTTCTTTCATTCCTTTTGCTTTACTTAATATATAACCACCAACAGCTGTTGTCATTCCTCTTTCCAATACACCACTTGGAACAAACGCTAGTCTTAACCAATAAGGTACACCAATGCCTTTTAAGGCTGCACTCATTATTGAACCAACTATTATTCTTTGTGGTAATGTCATGTCTCTATAAATTGAACGCATTTCTTTTATTGCTTTATCAGGTGATCCTTTATTACTTTTCCAAACTTCGACTGCTTTTTTCAAATGATCAATTATACTCTTTTTCTCTCCAGGTGTAGTTTCTTTTGGTAATGTTTTATCAATTTGTGCTTCAATAACTTTTTCAGATATTTTCTCACCTTTTAAAGATTTTGATACTGATTCGTTTAATTTATTTCCTTCTTTTAAACTTTCTTTTGCAACTTTTTCTGTTTTGCCTTCTATTTCTGCCATTGCTTTTTTATATTCGATAATAGGTTTTTGCATTCCAGGCAAATCAGCTTTCAATTGCTGAATATAGTGTCTCATCAATGCAGGTGCATTTTTAACAGTTGCTTTAGTAGAAAGTTTATCTCTGTGTTTAGTTAATCTAGCATCATTAATATGTTTGTTTCTTGTTAAATCAGCTTTTATTTTTTTTAATAATTTTTTCTCTTTTGGATTTGTAATAGTCTCTAATTTTTTATCAATATTTTTTATCGCATCTGCATACATATTATTATATGTTTTCAATGCTTTAATATGACGGTCTTTATATGGGGCTATTGGTTCAGCGCCTTTTGTTCTTTTGAGAATCTCAATTTGATCTTGCAAATATTTTGCTTCACCTTTAAATTCTTTTTCCCAATCAGCTTCTGTGTATTTTTCAGGATTTCTTGTCATATCTTCTAAACGTTTGACTCTATCTTCAGCCATTTTTTTAGACTCAGCCTCATTAAATGGTTTCACGCCTTTTTTAGAGACATATTCTAATTCTTTTTGCTTAGCCTTTAATTCGTTTAGTTGTGATTCATAACCAGCTTTAGTTTTTTCAATTAATCTTCTTGATTTTTCACTTTTTATGCCTTTTTCAAGTTCAGCATTTAATTTGTTTACGTTTTCTTGAACTCTTTCAATATTAGTTTCAACTTTTGTTAATTCTTTAGAAGCGACACCCATCTCAATTTTCATTTTTGGACTTGTATATGGTTTCTTTTCCTTTAAATATGTTTCTAATGGAGCAGCAGCTAGTTCTCCAGCCTTTTCTTTTGTAGCAGCAGCTCTTTTCTCTAAAGCTTCTTTTGAAAGTTCTTTGCCTGGCAATTTTACTTCTGCACCTTTTGGCTCATAAGTTTTTGTGATGTCTGTAACAATTCTATTTAATTTTCTTGTTTCTGCAGAATCTCCTGCATTTACTTTTTCTACATCTATTCCAGCTTTATCAGCAGCTGTTTTAATTCTGTCTATTGTATCAGCAGGACCTTTTGGATTTTTAGATCTTCTGACTTGTTCAATAATGCCTTTAGCTCTATTAGTTCCTAAATGTAATAGATTTAATCCAAAAACTTGAGCAAAATTAGTCGCCACATCTTCTTTAGAGGGCAATTCTCTTTTAGCTACAGCCTCCGCTCCTGTTAAACCTAATGCTTGAACTGTTGATGTGCCTAATATTTCCTTTAGTTGTGGAAATTTTGATGCTTCAAAGAATTTTTTGATTGCAGGATTGGCTGCTTTCATTATAGGCAACACTTTACTCAGAGTTCCAAAGATAAGGCCTTCAGCGCCTGCCTGTGTTGATTGAGAGGCTACTTCTCCAACAGCATTTAAATAATCTTCAAATGATCCTTGGCCACCTTTTTCTTTTAACTTCATAAAATTTTCTAAAGACGAATTAAGAAATGCTGGGAGTGCAAATGCACCAACTGCTGATCCCATAGGTCCGCCTCCAGCCATTCCAGCTGCTGCACCTGCAATAAATGCTGGGGCATCACTTGTCAAACTACCAACTGTATACAAAACATTATCCCATACACCTGCTTTGTCTTTTAAAGTAGATGCTTTTTCATAATCTTTTATTGACTGACCAGATAATACTGCTCTTAATTTTCCAGATGATCCAGATTGTAATCCTTTATCAAATGAACTGCCTGGACCTATGTCTCCTAGTAAAGTTCTTTTGCCTTCTTTAGATGGTTCAAAACTTGGACCTCTTGTGCCATATGGTGTTTGATCTTCGGCTTTCTTTTCAATTAAGGCCTCGCCTAATGAATCAGATTCATCTGTTAAATATTTAGTTGAATTTAATAAGACTTCTTGAGAAGCAGCTTTTCTGCCAACTTTTTTGGATAATTCATTTGTTTTGTTTAATAATGTTTCAATATTTTTTTGAGATAAATCAGTATCTTTAAAGCCAGCATTTTTCATCATTCTGCCAAACTCATCTAATCCATAAGGTTTAGTTTCTTTTTGAAATTGAGATTGCTTGTCCATTGCCAATTTCATCATTAAAGGACCTGCTTGCTGAACACCTTGTTGAAAACCACCGCCCAGACCTTGACCAAGAGCGCTTAAAAGCCCTGCATGAGGTATTGGTACAGATGTTGGTAAATTTGATGACATGTGAATCTCCTTTATTTATTTGCCAAATAAGCCCATAGACTTTCCTAAAAATCCAGATCCCATCATTCCGCCCATCTGTCCTATTCCACTTGATAATCCTTTAACTAACATTGGTAATAAGCCTTCTATGCCTGGCATCTGTTGCCAGTTAAATGTTGGTGTTGTTGTTCCCATTCCTAACATTTGCATTAATTGAGAACTTGCGCCTTGTTGCAACTGAGACCTCTGAGCCTGTAAATTCTCAGCTAGTCCAGCTCCTGCTTGCCCTAATGCTTGTGGGAAAGCTGATGAACTTTGTGCCCCCTCTCCCATTCCTGAAAACCTTTCAGCCAATCCTGGGACTGTTTGCTGGTTAAATTGTCTCATAGCTGGTGCTTGAAACGCCTGCATAGCTTCTGGAGACCCTGACATTAAATTTTTCAAATAATCTGTAATTTGAGGGCCGGCTCCTTCTAAACCACTAAGCATTTGACTAAATATTTGTTGTTGTTGTGGATTCTGTGTAGGCATTGCTTTAAATTCGCCACCTTTTCCCATGATTTGATCTCGTAAACCCATAATATGGCTCCTTACTTGTTTTAGTTTTAAGTTAAAACATTATTTTAATATATAGCAATAAAATGTTTAGTTCTTCAAATATTCCAAAATAATATAAGAATTTGTGAAGGCCGCTAGGTTTACAGTCGGAGTGATTATTACCTGCGTTGCAGTAACTTGTAATGAACAATCGTGGATTCCACCATTTGCCAAGGGTATCCAAAGCGGAGTGGCCGGATCAATTGCAAAACCTGTTATGCGTGTAAAGGTCCATGTGTTTGGAACAGCGGCTCCTTCATTAAGAGAATGGACAACAGCCGTCGGTGCAGCGTTTAAAAGGGCGCCCGTGTCAATAACCTTTCTAAAACCTTCTCTATATTTTTGTGAATCTAATGTATCAAAAAATCTCTGACAATTTGGTATCTCATATTCTTGAGGATAAAAGCCTCTTTCTTTGTCATTAATCTTTGTGGCCATTTTTCGATATAGTTCAGTCCACTGAATAAGAAATTGATTCCAATCTGTAGCAAAGGACACATTTTCTGGTAATGCAGACTCCATAGAATTAGAAGGGCCAAACGTCATTGAAATCTCCCCGCTTTTTCTACACTAAGGTTTAAAGCATGGATCTGAAAGTCAGATGATGAATTAGCACGTTGAGACAGTTGATATGGCGACATTGTAAATTGTAGCTGGAGAAAGCCTACATCCATATTTCCATAAAATCTAGTCCAATTTTTTTCTGAATCTTTTCCCTTGTCATCTGTGCTTGATCCAACTAAAGAATTTAAAGCCAAAGTGCTGTTTTGATCTCCAAATAGATTTACTGTAAAATCACCTTCAGCTGTTTGTATTAAAGACTCAAAGTATGACAGTCTAAAAGAAGAATCTTCTTTAATAAATGGAGCAAACCTTTTAGTCACAACATTAAAATTGTCTATGACCGCTACTTGTCCTGAACCTTGATAGTTGCCTAAACCCGTAAGGTCTAGATTTACATCTGCTCCTGTAGCTTGAACGGTTGCTAATGAAAAAGTATCAGCTGTCAATACAACAACTCTAAAGTTTCTAGCATTTACCTCATTATAGTTATAGGTTGCAGTAACGGCTGTGTCAGCAGCTAGTATAGCAAAGTTAACAGTAAAGACGCCTGTTGCATAATTTATTGTATTAGTTCCAGCAGCATCGCCATATAAAGTCCCATTGCCTAGATCTGTAAATACGTTGCCACCAATTGTAATAACTAATATCCCTGGAATAACACCTTGATGAGCAAGAGTTCCCAAAAAACCTGTAGAACCTGTTAATGCTGTTCCTAAATCCTCATCAACAACATTGATCACAAATCCTCTTACATTAGATAGCCTTACAAATTGTCCGCTTTTTAAATTGTGGTTTGTAACCTGACAAACAGCTGGAACCGCTGCTGTTATAGATGTCGCGGTTTCTAAATCCATTGTCATTTCATTTTCAGTAAGTCCTTTGCTGAAATCTACAATGATACCTTTTTGATTGCCTGCAACAATATCTGGAATGTATGATTGATTTGCAGGAGAACCCCATGTTCTGTCTGTTTTTTCCCATGATTTTGTCATCATAGCCCATGTATAATCTTCTTGAAATTGCATTGTCCCAAAACAAGTCAATGAATTGTGATAGATTGAAAAAGTTTTCTCTTCATAATTTAAGGCTAATATTCTATTTGGGAATGTTCCATTTTCATCATCATTTGGAAAAGTCCAATAAACCATCTTTGTATAAAAATCTCTTATACCATGTATTCTTACTGGTCCATCATTGTCATTGTGAAAATTGAAAACTTCGTCTGGAATCTTTTCATCTATTGGCTGAACACTTATAGAGTTTGTTGTAACAATAGATTTGTCTCCAACTGCTAATACGCCAGTACCAAAGCCAACTGGGCTAAATGTACTCTCGGCTCCTAATTGTTCGTTTATTCTAGCCCAAACAAAAGGTAATAATTCAGACCCTGTATATTGCAATTGCCACGTGCTTCTTTCAAAAAAAACGATTAAAGCGTCTTTGATTAGGGCAACAGATACAATTGATTCATTTGTTGGGGCGTCAATATAACCACCTCTACCAATATCATTTCCACCAGCAGTCCATGAATAACCAGGGTTTGGAACATTTGCAATATAAGTGTTTCTTATATTATAAAAAGGCGTTCCATTCTGTGACCATCTAGCCCTTTGATAATGTCGTTGTCCACCACCAAGAAAAGGTCTTTCATCAGTGTTAAAGGCTATTAATCTACCCTTATAAGAGATTAAAGCTAAAGCTCCCCATAAGTATTCTGGTACAGCAGCTGAGGTCAAAGCGGGACAAAAGTTTCTCCAGCCTAGACCAGCTCCGAGGCCATCATAGTATCTTATGCCATCGCCACCACCTGCTATCGATCCTGTAAGAGAAAAAACAACGCCGCCAGCAGTATACGCAAGACCAGCGGTACTTATATTTACAGTTATTGTAGCAGCCGCGACAGCTGTAACAGTTCCAGTTAGACCATTAATTTGGAGCATTGTGCCTGTAACTTCATTTATAAAAACGACATCGTCTACAGTAAATGTATGTCCTGCACCAACGGTCATTACTGCGGCCGCGGCTACTGTTATACCAGTAATTGCCACGCCATGCATTCCAGCTATATTATTTGTCGCCCATAAAACATCTCGGTAATTTCTCATCCAAAAGAAATTAGCATCGTCACCTGTCCATTGGACGGCATTGGCCGGAGCTGTTCTTTTATAAAAAGAAGTGTCTTGAAATTGTAATGTTGCATTGTTGTATTCATATGAATAGTCTTCATCAAATAAGACTACAGACTCTCTATTTATAGCAGCCTGATCAAATATCTGTATTCCCATTGCAGAGGTTCTAGGAGGCGTTTGAAACGCTTCTACAGTTACAGCAAAAGGTCCACCGGCTGGTAAAATAGGATCCCAAAAAAGATCAAAATCACCTGTTTCATAATCGATTATTCCAAATGCATAATTTAAATTAGCTATTAAAGCTGCGTCTACAGAGAGTGTACCGTTTCCATTATCAACAAAATCTAGATTACCCCATCCGGCTACTGGAACAGCTATGCGTATAGTTACAGAACCTGGGGAAATAGGTCTGTCACCAGCTGCTGTCCAACCCGCTGCTGCATATGTTGCATCTCCTGTGGCTACATTAGCAAGAGCGTGTGGTACTGCTGTAGCACCAGCTCTTTGCAAGCGTCCAATAAACTTTACTCCAGGCTTTTTTCTTACCCGACCACGCCATACATAGGCATCTTCAATTGTTGGAAAAGCATCCTCTGGCAAAAGCCACGGCTCAACGTCGCGTTCTAATCCACTCTTGTAAGGACCTATAAATAGATTTGGCATTTAGTTACCCATTATTATTACATGAACAGTTGTTACGGCTACAGGAGACCCAGCTGATAATGATCTAGTTAGGATATTACAATTAGCTGTTGCTGTAGAGATAACACCTCCAATAGCTCCAACCGTTCCCGCTGCATTCATACTACAAGTTACATTTACCGCATATTTTGTATTTTGCAAAGCAGTCCCATAAGCTATTGTAAAGTTTCCAGCAGAATTGACTGTGACACCCGTGACATTATATTGGTCTGTAACAACCCCTGTAGTACCATTAAATTTTACCCATGCTTTTATTGCTGATATCGGGACAATATTTTGTAAAGCTCCTGTTTCATCTTCTGTGGCATAATAAAGCTCTGTGCGTCTGTTTGGAGCAGCTCCAACGTGTTTTGAATAAATTCTACTTTTAGGAAAAGCCAAAGTTCCTAATACTGGGTCAGCAACAACATTGTTTAATGTAGTTTGTAGGTGTTCGCCTGCATTTATAGCTGCATTAAATGCAAGATGGTCTTGTTGAAATACAGCATTTAAAGCTGTAAAATTAGCTAAGATTTGACTCTGCGATTGTGATATTAAGGAAGCAGCTGTTGGTATATCAGGATTGTATGCCATTGTTTTCTCCTATAAATTTTGATAACCAGAGATTCCACTGCCACCATCATAAATAGTCGCTACTCTCTGAGTTGATAATTGTTTTAATGTTCTGCGCTCTACAAGACATAATTGCTTGTCAAAAAACATCTTTACTTTTTGATATGATTCCACATCTAAATTGTCTTGAAAGATCTTTAGAGCTGCTCCAAAAGCGATTAGAGTCCACCATTCTCTGATCTCTGGCTGGTCTCCGGCTCCCATTTCACTTGGTGCATAATTAACCGTACAAGTAACGTCATAGGCTACATCTGGAACAGGATAAAATATTAAGGCCTTATTGAAATATAAAACAGCCTGCGGTCTTGTTTGCACATAAGTTAAACTCTGTACTGTCATTATATTACCAACTGGTATTATAGCAGTCCATGTTAGTCCAGCCATAGCCCCTGTGGTTAAATTTATTGTTCCACCAGCCGCGACATCACCATCAATTGTTCCATCAGCGTCAACGCCTGCGGTTAAAGTGTTTCCAGTGTTGTCGATTACAGTTATTAAGACACTATCATATAAAAGAGGAGTGTTTGATACTGTGCCTGTATAAGGACCTACAACTCCAGTACCGGTTGCCAAGGTCTGTTTTAACATTTGTGATGGGAAAAAGTTTAGGAAACTTCTAATGTCCTGAAAAAATGATATCTCATAGCCACCTACATAAAATGGAGGCTCAATATTTGTGTACTGATTCCAATCTATATTATAAAGCCATCGCCCCTCTGTTAATATTCTGTCACCACTTGTATTAGTAGTAGCCAAAGGGCTTTCTGCGCCTGTTAAATTCCACAATTTTAAGTGTGCGGGTAAATCATAGACGTAGAAATCATTGATATAGTTGTCTAAATCGGGATTACTTAATTGATTAGTAGACGGTCTTCCAGTTAATAGTCTGACCTTATTTCTTATTTGTTCTAAAGTTCCTGTTACAGCCATTAGTCTTCCTCCTAAAAGTTACCACTCTTTGTAAACAATCGTCATTTAAAGTTAAATCTTTATTTGAAAACCTCTACATAAATTCTGTTGATGTGAATTGATATCTTTGTCTGTATCCGCCAATGCCTTGAAGCTTTTTGCCGTCTGGGCCTACTAAATAACTATGTCTTTTAACTTTTGTCATGTTGTTTAAATGCTTTGCAACTCCTAATGGAATTGTATAAGTCTCTCCATCTTCTAAATGATAGGTTCTATGCGGATCTTCTTTATATAATTTATGTGAAAATGTAACGTCTCCGCCTTCTACCTCAATATTCTTGAAAACGCCTGTAACAGCCTTAGAGTCCAGATCCCTAGCTTTTTGACGTAAATCTTCAGCAGCATGCTTTTCTTCCTTATTTAACTTTTTTCTTGATCCAATACTGTATTCTTTGACAAATGAACTCATAAGTTCTCCTTATAATTTTAAAAAAAAAGGGAGGGGATATTTAGTCCCCACCCTATAACTAATTACACTGTGTAATCACGGCTAAATGCCATCCAATCCATCACATTAGTATTAGCTCCTACTACGCCTGTATCAAGATACATTCCATAGTAAGCATTATTGCTTAATGAAGAGGTAAGCTTAGTAGCAACTTCATTAAGCAATA
>Ga0208905_1000099_pt1 | contig 42323 bp, 37 predicted proteins | sample AntAceMetag02UKS_FD_184776 | JGI IMG/M metagenome (GOLD analysis project Ga0208905, IMG submission 184776) | Saline lake microbial communities from Ace Lake, Antarctica - Antarctic Ace Lake Metagenome 02UKS (SPAdes) (version 2) | ecosystem: Environmental > Aquatic > Non-marine Saline and... | reverse complement strand
TCCCCTTTTTTGAATATCCTGATTCTATTCTTCATTTAACGCCCGTTAGCCTTTTCCCTCAGGGGTACACTGCTATACATAACTGTATACCGTCTCTGCTCATCCTGACTTAAAGTTTCATAGTTTTCCTTCTTCAATAGTAGAAAATTTCTCTCCGTAGCCCGGGCCATAACTTTCAACCCATTCATTATACCCCGGGCCCGTTCCCGATGGGAAATTTTAAATTCTCCAATCAGCCCGGGACTGTCGCTGAGAAATCGATTCAGAAAACTGGTATCCTGGTTCAGGATTTCTTCATGGTCGATGAGACTCTTCACCGCGTGGACACCATCAAGAAACATCCTGAGAAATTTGATAAAATCCAGCTCCCGCTGCTCGGCCACAAGCCCTCTCAACGCGAAACGAGCTTCCAGATAAGCGATCTCAATCTTCTCGGCGATGGTATAGATAATCTTTTTTCGAGAAGCGAGAGAGAGCCCTTCAAAAGCATACTTCAAGAGATCCATAATCTCTTCGTAATTCTTATCCCGGAGAGCCAGGTGAACGGATCGGTTGATATCTATTTTTCCCATATTATTTTACTCCGTAGAATAATAAATCAAATAATCATCGTGATTTTTTGGGACTTTCTGACCATGGTAAAATTTGCTTCATTATCTCAATAGAATATATAGATACCTGATGACAAAAAGTCAATACCGTCTATCCGTTTACCTCTGCTCCATTGGGAAATGATTTGAACTCTATCATGCCGCGCCTCCTAAAAACTCAAGAAAGAGAATTGTAATGTCATCGAACTGCTCCCGACCGGCCTGAAAGCCGGAGACAGCTTGAAATATCTTATCCCAGATATCCCGGTTGGAAAGAGATGAGTTTTCCCTTACACACTGGATAAGACTCTCCTCCCCGAACATCTTCTGTTCCAGGTTAAATGCTTCCGTAGCACCATCGGTATAAATTACCAGTGAATCACCTTCATCAAGATGCAGAACCGCATCGGTATATTCGGCATCTTCCACCACCCCAACCGCCATTCCCTTCCCGGCGCCATCCTCAGTAGTCAAAAGCATAATCCCGCTCTCCCGCATCATGATGGGGGGATTATGCCCGGCATTACAGTAGGTAGCCTTCCCAGTTTTGAGGTTAAAGACGAGATAGAAGATAGTCACAAAGAGAACCGAGGGATTATCCGATGCTATTGTCCGGTTGGTCCGGGCGATTACATCGGCGGCGCTGAGATTATTCCAGGCATTAGCGCGGAGCAAGGTCCGAATCTCCATCATAAACAATCCAGCGGCCATCCCCTTCCCAGAGACATCGGCTACTACTACTCCGATATGGTCCCGATCGACCATAAAAAAATCATAGTAGTCCCCGCCCACTTCACGGGCCGGAACCATCCGGGCAAATATCTCCACCGACGGAGCCGCCGGATAAGGGGGAAATACCGTGGGGAGAAGCCGCTGCTGGACATCACGGGCCAGATGCAGTTCGGTCTCAATCCTCTCCTTTTCCGCCGTGGTCAGGGCCAGATCCCGGGTAAAGTTCTTAAGGTCTAATACCATCTGATTAAAAGCGTCAGCCAGATGACTGATCTCATCGCGGGAATGAATATTAATTTTATGTTCAAAATCACCTTTGCTGACCAATTTTATCCCACCGATCAGTTTCCTCAACGGTCTGGTGAAAAGATAGGAGAATAGCAATACCAGTACTATTGCCAATAAGACGGTCTCCCCCACCCGTTCCCGGATCCGGGCCGTGGCCCGAAGGTCAGCCCGGTCCATCTCCTCGGTAGGCCGGTACAGTTCAAGGACATTGATTACCTTCCCTTCAGCATTTATAATGGGAGTAAGATAACTAAACCATTCCCCCTGCTCATCGACAAATCGTCCGTACTGCGGGGTTTTCTCCGTAAGCACTTTCTGGAAGATCTCCCGTTCGTCTGGGACGATAAACGGCTCATAGAGCGCCCCGCGCCAGATATTGATTCCGAAGAAATAGCGGCCCTGGGGATCGATCAGGTGAATTATCCATTTGGGGGTATAATCAACCTCGCCCCGATTAACAATATCGGAGATTGCTTTATGGATATCTTTATAGAGCTGGGTTTCCCGGGATTCAACATTGCGGAGCAGCTCCAGATCGGATATTGAAACAGATTTCAAAATAGCCGCGGAGAGGTTCGCCGAGCGGCGGAGGTACTCATCCTCCAGATCCTTTTTCATGATCTTCTTTACCTCATAACCCACCACCATAGCGCTGACAACGATAATCGGCACGAAGAGGAACAAGAGTTTGAGGAAGAAGGGAAATCGTACCCGGGACGCTACCCGCGCCAAGGAACTGGAGAATATCGCGCCTGACAGGAAAAGAATAGCCACTGTGATAAAGATGGCCAACCGACCGGGCCTATTTGCACGGTAGGTTGTTATAACCGAATCATCCCGGCTCAGGATAATGAACCTCCGATTGACCAGGTCGAACGTAAATAATTGACCGGATGATTCTGACTCGTAGATGGCCCCGACCAGGATATCGTGAAAATTATTCTGGTAGCCGTCTTTCATGGGATAGACAGTCTGGAGCGGCTTTCCTGTTGGTGAGAACTGAACCCAGGACCGGTTGCCGGTGCTGGCGACCGTGAGACTCCGGGGCAAGTCGTGAGAGAGAGTAATGAAGAATATTTCAGACGGGGCCAGGAGATCCCCCTCTTCAAACCCTGCCGTCCCCCATTCAGCCGATAGCTCCCCCACCGGACTGTATCTCATAATCCGGCCGTTAGAACCGGATGAGATGGAGATGGCCCGGTTTGGCCCGACACAGATGCTCTCCCAGCTCGCAAAGTCATCATTAACGTCTCCATCTTCCCTCAACCCGGGCGGAAGAACTCCTCCCGACATGGTTATATCCCCGGAGTCGGGGACGACCCAAATGTTGCGCCGGTCAGGGATATTATTGACAAAGTAATGCTCCCCACCCGGTCCCCGGGAGTAATTAATCTCAGGAACTTTGCCCGGATCTTTCAGATAGATCGTAAAGATATCATGTGGCCTATCCCGGAAAGAGCGGTATTCCCGGAACCGATAGCCGATAAAATTCTCCGTATTTTTTTCATATATATAGCTGTTGACCACCACTCCTTCCGGACCCGGATAGAGTTTACGCGCCATATAGTAATGGTCATCATCTTCCTGATCAATCCGGAATCGTCCCCGCAAGACCAGAGGAAGTTCCGGAGAGATACACTCAAGTTCAAGGATCGTATTTTCTTTTTTTTCCAGAACATAAAACCGGTCATCCACCATGGTATAAGCGATGGGGACTTTGAACTCTTCAACCGCTGGATACTGAAGATAAGCGGAAAGGCAAGCTCCGATTGACAGGATGATACAAGCAATTAGGATGACTAAGCTTCCGATTGTCCGGGAACTTTTTTGGGATGTGGGATTATCGGTCATCAAAATTAATATTGGAGTGCCAGCGTTAAGGCTCCGTACCAGTTATCTTCCAAATCTCCATCCCATAGTTTATCATCGGTATCATCATCCCGAAATTCAAATTGACGGTTAAACACGTATCCGCCTTCGCAACGGAGCACCAGGTTATCAATTAAGGTTAGATCTATAAATGGTCCGGACATTACCTGGGTGAAATTTATTACTGTGTCTTTCCAAGGCTGAAATTTACTGAGCCGATACTGATCACCGGCTACGTTAGCCTTCAGTCCAAAAGCCAAATGGGGATCAAGCCTACAGGAAAAAACCAGATATTGAGGGAGAAGAGCGTCAATGGCAAGATATTCGCTCATCTGCCACTGGCTCCCCAGCAGGGGGAGAAGTTGAGGATATCCAAACGAATCATCATAATAAATTCCGGCGATAAGGATAAAATCAGAACTGAAGCGATAAGATCCCGTAACCGCGCCTGAGAAGTAAATATCAGAACCACCTATGTCATCCATGTCACTATGAATACCGGGATAAACAATAAGAGTCGACCCCCATTTTTTATCCCAATCTACATTAATTCCCATAATTAAATCGATAATATAAAGACTCCGGGGAAGATCCTTTTCCGTAAACATGCCCATCGGTGTGGGATAACTAAAATCCGGGACTTGATAATCCAGAAAGAGTCCTTTACATAACACACCGGGAAGGAGAAATACCGATTCGCTCAGCGAGACCGGAATCATCGCAATCCCGGAGGCTCCGTTCATCTCCACCTCCCCATCTACCGACTTTAAATCACTGGATGGAACATAAAAATATTTCATGATAATCGGCTTATCCACTTCCCAGCCCCGGGCAACATTCAAGATAATCCCCCATGAAAGCAGACCGATAACGACAGACATATACAACTTCAAGTATTTATTCATCTTTCATCTCCTTAGAACGTTAGCGCCTTCGGCGCTAACGTTAAAAAATAAGAACGTTGAAAAATAAAAACGTTGAAAAATAAAAACGTTGAAGAAAAAAGACGTTAAAAAAAACTTAAATCATCGGGTTATTGTCCCGATACATCTTAATTAAAAATAACGGAAATCGGGATCCCGATGGATATCGGGAAAATTCCGATACAGTAAATTAGCGCCTACAGCGCTAATTTAGTTTTGGACAAAAACTATCATCACAATACAGAGGCAATACTAAAAAATACCTCAGCAATCTTATTGAATTAGTTTATTAAATTCCGAATAATTAACTTAGCATATTCACACCGGCGAAGAACACAAAATATAATTCACTGGACGTACGGAGACCGGAACCATAAACTATAATTTTTCCCAAGGATAATTTCCAAAAGGAATATTCAACGTAAATATTACGGCTCGAAAGAGTAAAATATTACTCAAGGGCGTTATCTTCAGTGTACTTACACTAAGTTAGCGCCGAAGGCGATAACTTACAAATGAAGATAGCAGTAGGATCCCATAATCCGGTTAAGATCTCCGCAGTAAAAAATGTTCTTCTCAAGGTCTATCCACAGGCTGAGATTATCGCGGCAGAGGTATCCTCAGGAGTACCTGACATGCCATTAAACGATGAGGTAGCTATCCGGGGGGCGCGAAACCGAGCCCGACAAGCCCGGGACATTCTCCAGGCGGATATGGGTATAGGGTTGGAAGGAGGAACCGCCACAATCCGTGGAGACCATCTGACAGCAGGATGGGCGGCGGTCTTCGACGGCACGAAATATGGTGTCGGCGGAGGCGGGCATCTCCTCCTCCCCCCTGCGGTTGACCATAAGATCATTCAGGAGAAGAAGGAACTGGGAACAGCGATCGATGAACTGGTTGGAGGAAATAACCTCAAGCAAAAGATGGGAGCGATCGGAATCTTGACCGCAGGATTAAGCACCCGGCAGAAGGCATACGAGTACATTTTAATCTACGCCCTGGCACCGCTCTTGTCTCCGGAACTGTATGGCTCCCCCCCTTATCTATCGGGAAAGTCAAACCTATCGGACAGATCTGACCAGTCAGAAAATCCTGACATCCCGAAAAAACCCGGGAAAAGAATAGCAGTGGGATCAAAGAACCCCTTAAAGCTCCAGGCCGTTGAGTCTATCCTGAAAAATATTTTTCCGGGATCAAAATATATCTCGATAAAAGCAGAGTCCGGTGTCTCCCATACGCCCCTTTCTAACGAGGAAACAATATCCGGGGCCGAAAAGCGCGCCGAAGATGCCCGAAAAATCACCGGGGCGGACTGGGGAGTCGGCCTGGAGGGGGGGATGGTTAAAATTGCCGGCACCTGGTTTACCTGTGTCTGGTGTATCATCCGGGATGGAGAAAAGGAGACTCTGGGAGGCGGAGTCCATTTTCAATTACCCGATCTGGTAGTCCGGGGGATACTCGATGAGGGCAAAGAAATGGGAACCTGCATGGATGAACTGACCGGTATGACCATGAGCAAACAAAAAATGGGAGCGGAAGGAATCTTGACCAGAGGACTGATAGATCGAAAGACCACATTTAAAAATGCCGTCACCTATGCCCTCGCGCCGAGAATTTCTGAAACACTTTATAGAATATAGCCCTCACTTTGTTCGGGCAATGTTCTAAAGTGCCTTAAGTTATTCGCTTTCACCCAACTTTTCAGGCTACGGCAAATTAACGCCTGCGGCGCTAAAGTAGTTTTGAACAAAGACTATATTCAAAACTAAAATTTTTTTCTAAAATTTTTTTATGAAGAAAACTATCTTCAACCTACTCCGAATCGCAGTCAGCCTGGGGCTGATTATCTTCCTGATCTCCTATCTTGATCTGAAGAAGATCGGTGATACAGCTTCTTTAATCTGGACTCAGCACCCTATCTACCTGCCGATCATTATCCTGGGAGGATTATTATTGATGATCCTGGAAGCCTATCGCCTCCAGCAAGTTCTTCAGATTCAGGGAATTCGCCTCCCGATGCCGCGCCTGACCCGTTACTGCTTCATCGGAATCTTCTTCAATAATATCCTTCCTACTTCCATCGGGGGTGACATCGCCAAGGGTTTTTATATCGCCCGGGATACCGGGAAGAAGACGGAACCATTTGTGGCACTGGCAGTAGTCAGAATTATCGCGGCGGTCTGCCTTACCGCGGTCACGGTAATCGCTCTCGCCTTCGGTTATCACCAGCTCCCCAACTCAACCCCGATCTATATGGTAGCATTTATGCTTCTGGTGGTCGTATTCGCGATCATCTTCTTTACCAACCGGAGACTTGCCGTCAAATTCCTGATCGTCTTGAAGCCCTTCAAAAACAAGGCGCTGCGAAAAAAAATCATCGCGGTCTACCGTCTCTTCCACAGTCACCGGCAAGCTCCCCGCAAACTATGCCTGGCGGCGGGAGCGTCTCTAGGGATCCAATTCCTATATATATCAGTCAACTTCCTGGTGGCCCGGGGCATGAACTTTCGGAATATCGATTTTGCCTCATTTTTCATCCTGGTCCCCTTGATAGGGGTAACCACGATGGTGCCTTCTATCGGCGGACTGGGGATACGGGAAGGTATGTATCTGTACTTCTTCAGCAGCCTGATCGGAGAGGATGGCGCCGGGGCACTGGGATTGATCATGCTGGTATTGGTCATAGCTATGGCATTGACCGGAGGCATAATATTTGCTATCTCCGGGTCGCTCCGCAAAGCACGGCCTGAACCACTGGGGGAGGACAAGGTTTTAAAGGATGGACTTAGAACCGGTTAATTGAAACCACGAAGATCACGAAGGTTTTTGATAAAGGTGCTAAATATCTTGCTGTTTTGGAATTGCAATAGCTAATAACCAATAATAGGTAGTAATGAAAAAACTTGTCATCATCGCGACAATCACAATCATCGGCATACTGCTCTGCGGCAACCTCTACGCGCAGACACTGGAGGATAACGCCCCGCTGGCCGAACGGATGGCCACTCTTGTCTTCCAGATCGCGATCATCCTGATTGCATCCTGGGGAGGTGAACAGTTATTCAAGAAACTGCGGCTTCCAATCATCCTCGGCGAACTGGTGGCCGGAATCATTATCGGTCCGTTTCTTCTGGGGGCTATATCCCTGCCTGGTTTCGCCGATGGGCTCTTCAGCGTTACCGGGAACTTTCCGGTCTCCTATGAGCTATATGGCTTCGCCACCGTTGCTTCCATAGTGCTGCTTTTTCTGATCGGGCTGGAGACCGATATCAATACCTTCCTGCGCTTTTCAGTCGCCGGTTCTTTAATCGGAACGGGCGGGTTGGTGGCCAGCTTTATTCTGGGAGACCTGGTCACGGTCTGGTTCTCCCGGTTTACCTTTGGAATCACCTACGGATTTTCCGACCCCATCCCCCTCTTCCTGGGGGTCATATCCACCGCCACCTCGGTCGGTATCAGCGCTACTATCCTCTCCGAAAAGAGAAAAATAGATTCCCCGGAAGGGGTCACCATCCTCTCCGCCGCTATTATCGACGATGTCATGGGGATCATAATGTTGGCGATAATCATCGGCATCATCAAGAGCGGTGATATCCAGTGGGGTGCTATCGGTATGATAGCCGGACGGGCGATTGGGGTCTGGCTTGGTTTTATGCTCCTGGGACTCTTCTTCGCCCGGAGGATCAGCGCCGGCTTAAAACGCTTCAAGGGGACCAATACCGTCGCGGTAATGAGTTTCGCACTGGCACTGCTACTGTCGGGAATCTTTGAAAAGTCCGGCCTGGCTATGATCATCGGTGCCTACATAATGGGGCTCACCCTCTCCAAGACCGACCTGACCTATCTCCTCCAAGACAAACTCTCCATCTTCCACCGTTTCTTCGTACCGATATTTTTCTGTGTCATGGGAATGCTGATCGACATCCGGGTACTATTAGATGAAAAGATTCTTCTCTTTGCCCTCGCCTATTCCATCATGGCGGGGGTCGCGAAGGTGACAGGAGGGGGACTCCCAGCCCTCCTGATGAACTTTAACCTTCGGGGGGCGGCGCGGATCGGGATGGGGATGGTGCCCCGGTGCGAGGTTGCCCTGATCATCGCTGGAATTGGACTCTCTTCGGGCATAATACCCACCTCGGCTTTCAGTGTAGTAGTCATCATGATCATTCTCTCCACCCTGATCGCTCCCTCAATCTTCTCCCGGATGATCGAGTCCGAAGGAGAAGTAATGAGGAAACCAACCAAACTAAAATCCGATCAGAAGCATATCACCTACGATTTTCCAAACCGGGAGACAGCGGAACTCCTGCTGAACAAGATCATCGACGCGTTTAAAAGCGAAGGTTTCTTCGTCCATCTCCTCCATATCCGCCGCCATCTTTACGGAATCAGGAAAGAAGATTCATTTATCACCATGCGATTCACCCCAGAGAAAATAATATTCGACTGCCGGGAGGAAGACGTTGCCTTTATCCACACCCTCTTCTATGAGGCACTGGCCCATCTCCAGCGAACCATGCGGCAGCTCCAATCTCTGACTGACCGGAAAGAAATCGGGAAGAAGATATTCCAGGATTCCGGTGACAATAAACCTAAATTCAACGGTAAAGATAAAAATCTCCTGACCCGATTAGTGACCCCGAACGGAATAGAATTTAATCTTCAGGGGGATAGTAAGGATGCTGTTCTGCGGGAACTGGTCCAACTGTTTATCGATACCGGAGATCTCACCCGAGCCAATCAGGATGAAGCTCTCGAACTTTTCATCGCCCGGGAGAGTGATATCTCCACCGGTATGCAGAGCGGAATCGCCTTTCCGCACACCCGGACCAACCTGATAAAAAGGATGAAAACAGTGATAGGGGTAAACAAGTCAGGAGTTGATTTTAATTCGCTTGACAGGCAGCCGACTTATATTTTCATCACCAGCCTGATACCAACAGACCAACCGGAACCATATTTAAAGATGATGTCGATTATGAGCCGATTCTTCTCCATTAAAGAAAACCGGGCCCGACTCATCGCCTGTCAATCCAATCGGGAGCTTTATGAAGTTTTCCGAGAACTGGCAGGTTAAAAGGAAACTTAACTTCTCAACTTTTTTTCACTGCAGAGACGCAGAGAAAGACAAAAAAATATTACTTTATCTAATTGATTTGATTTTTTGAATTCTTCGCACTACCAAAATAAATCAGTTTTGGCAATATCCTCATATTTTTCTCTGCGTTCTCTGCGTCTCTGCGGTTTTTTTGTGCGCCAGAGGCGCATCCCGAGGGATGTCGGGGATATTCCGAAACAGGGATTGGAGATACTGGCTAATTTCCAAGCCGTCATCGAGACGCGGCGGATGATCGACCCCTCTCTGATTATCTTCCGGGAAGATGCCGTAAAAACCTTCAATTCTTTATCCAAAGGGCTCTCCGATTCAAGGGCCCTCCATGACCTCCCGTATTTATTTTCTTTCCTATAACAACATTCCGGTCACCTTGAAAAAATTGAAAATACAAACGGGGGAAGGAGATGAGCTGATGGATATGGCTTCAATCATCTGGCATATCAAGTCTCTGGCTGATGAGCTGGCGGCCAGCCGGCAGCAAGTCGAGCGTCTCGTTCCAATATAAATACAACAATCGGTGATTTCTTTTTCTTCTTAATCGAAAAAGTTATGATATAATTTTGGATTGGTTGAAAAGAATGCAATCTGGGTAAATCCGCGCGATCTGCGGAGAAAACAGGGGCCAAGGTCGGAGTAACAGTCCTGGTTCCCCCCGATATTTATTTCGGGGTCGTATAATAATCCTGCTATTTACAGGAGCCTTTATCATGCTACATAAAAATGATTTTTCAGTTAAAACTCTGGGGAAAGCCGCCATCATATCTCCAATTGAATTTTCCACCACTCGCGGAGACGGAATCGTCAATTTCATCGGTGACAATGTCACCATCCCCTACTCCATTAAATCTGACGATGATCCCTCGGTCCGGGGACTGGCCTTTGAATCCGCCGGCCCCCGCAAGATGATTTTCTTCCAGCCGGATAAGGTAATAGCCGGCATCATGACCTGCGGGGGTCTCTGCCCCGGACTGAACGATGCCATCCGCTCCATAATCATGCAGCTTTATTATAAATACGGGGTCAGGAAAATATTCGGCATAAGGTATGGGCAGAAAGGGCTCGACCCCTCATTTAAAAAGAAACCGTTTCGGCTTACTCCGGATGAGGTAAAAAATATTCACCTGCAGGGTGGGTCATTTCTGGGCACCTCACGGGGGCGGGTCGATACCGGGACCATGGTAGATTCGCTGGAGACCTATGGGATCAATACTCTCTTCTGCCTGGGGGGGGATGGAACCCAGAAAGGTCTCCATGAGATATACCGGGTGATTAAAGAACGCGGTCTTCAGATCGCCGTGGTCGGTGTCCCGAAAACCATCGACAATGATATCAGTTATGTCTACCGGACTTTCGGTGTCGATACCGCGGTCACCGTAGCCCGACAGGCCGTCCGCGCCGCTCACTCCGAGGCGGTCAGTGCCTATAACGCTATCGGCCTAGTAAAGCTTATGGGAAGGGAATCGGGATTTATCGCCGCCATGACCACTATCGCCGCCAATGATGTCAACCTCTGCTTAATCCCTGAAGTCCCCTTCTCCATCGATGGAGAGGATGGAATACTTGATATCCTGGAGAAGAGAATCCGCCGGAGACATTACGCGGTCGTCGTGGTAGCGGAAGGCGCCGGACAGAAGATTATGGAGAAAGAAAAGGCCGCCGCTACCTATGACGCCTCCGGAAATATCCGGCTCGGAGATGTCGGTTTCTTTCTGAAGAATACCATCATCGAACACTTTAAAGAGAGAGGACTCCCTATCGACCTGAAATATATCGATCCCAGCTATACCATCCGGTCCGTTCCGGCCAACGCCGAAGATTCCATGTATGCCGCCGCTCTGGGCCGACGGGCGGTCGACGCCGCCATGGCCGGAAAGACCGATCTTCTGATCGGCTACTGGCACAACTACTTTACTCACGTCCCCCTGGAACTGGCGGTCTCAAAGAGAAAACAGGTAGATCCCGAAGGAGAACTCTGGCGGGAAGTCTTATCCACCACCGGACAGCCCGTTAATTTAGCGCCCTAACATTTTTTCACCGCGGAGACGCGGAGGACGCAGAGAAATTGAAAAACAATCCTCCGGATAAATAATCGGGTTATTGCTTTTTAGCACTACCAGGATAGAATAGTTTATATAATATCCTCAATTTTTCGCTCTGCGCTTTTCGCGTCTCTGCTGTTCAAGAAAATTGCGGCACTATTTTCTATCTAGTGTCTGAACAAAAACCCCTGAATTTCAAAAATTTGTCATTGCGAGGAGCAACGCAACGAAGCAATCTCCCAGGCACACTAATTGTCATTGCGAGGAGCGCAGCGACGAAGCAATCTCACCGGGCATTAGTGAGATTGCTTCTCTAAAGCTCGCAATGCAGTTCTTGGTTCAAACCTAACCCGATTTATTTTTCAATCGGGTTAAGTGACTCCCTCAGGCTCTCCAGTTGGCCTGCGCTCCCCAGAACTTCATTCTTGTGGGCGATGTACTTGGCGTACTCGGACATGAAGATCTTTCCCGGAGGGCGAAGATCAAAGTTTTCCGGATCATCCCGGAAACTCTCCCGATGAACCCGGCACCATACCAGCCTCCCGTCAGTATCGATGTTGACTTTGGTAACACCCCTCGGGCCGGCCTGGCTTATCTGATCTTCATCCACACCCTTGGCCCCCTTCATCTCTCCTCCGGCGGCATTGATCCGCCGTACCTCTTCCTGGGGGACGGAACTTGAACCATGCATGACGATCGGAAAGCCGGGCAGCCTCTCCTGGATCCCCTTGATGATCTCGAAGTGGAGCCCCTGAGATCCGGCAAATTTGAACGCGCCATGACTGGTACCGAAGGCACAGGCCAGACTATCACATCCGGACCGCTTGACAAATTCTTCCGCCTCGGCCGGGTCGGTAAGATGGGCTTCACTCTCATCGACTACTACATGCTCTTCGACACCGCCCAAGGTTCCCAGTTCCGCTTCCACCGAGATCCCTTTCGCGTGAGCGGCTTCCACCACCCTCTTGGTAATAGCAATATTCTCATCAAAATCCTTGCTGCTGGCGTCGATCATGACCGAGCTGTAAAAACCACTGTTGATGCAGTCCATACAGGACTCTTCGTCGCCATGATCAAGATGAACCGCAAAGATCGCCTCGGGGAAGATCTCATCGGCGGCCCGGATCATCGCCTCCAGGAGCCGCTTGTCGGTATAGGAACGCGCGCCCTTGGAGAGCTGGATGATAAAGGGAGCCGAGCTATCCAGGTTCCCCCGGAAGAGTCCCATAATCTGCTCCGCGTTATTGATATTGTACGCTCCAACAGCATATTTGCCGTAAGCGTGTTTAAATAAATCCTTGGTCGATACGATCATTCTTCCCTCCTAATTTTTACTTCGTAAAAATTATTAAAATACTATCTACAGTTTATCTAATACTATAATTAAATAAAAAATTCCACAATTTAATGATTACTTTATTTTCCCACCTAAATATCGGCGGGGCCACTAAAATACGGTGTTGATTGCCCAGAACCCCAAATCCAGACAAAATATCCAGCCATCCGTCGGAAAAGTCAAAAAATAAACTTTTAGTAGTTTTTTCGGTATCGCGAAAACTAAAGAATGTTAGCCATCTTTCAAGACTATAAAACAACGAACAAAATGAGCTGATTTATAATCCGATAATAGAATAAACAATATCAGCAAGCACACCCTCCGTCTCCAGTTTAATCAATATCGGATCGAGCTGGTTGGGCGGACCGGCCAGGAAATATATATATCTATTCGACCCGGAATGAACCAGTTCACTGGTCAGAAACGCGTTCTCTCCCGCTACATCCATTGGAACCAGCTTCCGGGTGGTGCGGATAATGGCCGATTTGCGGAGACTCTGCGATTCGTAGGGATACTCTTCTAAAAACTTAACCTTGCTGAGCCGCTTGATCTTCCGCACCATAATATCCTTATCTTCTTCAATACAACGAAAGGTCATTACTACGCTCCCGTCAATCCCTGCCCGCTCTACCAACCCATGTCCGACTACCGTATCAATACTGATCCCCTCATTACTGAAAGTCGAAGCAATACTGGTGAGCGCCCCGGACCGGTCGAAGACATGAGCCCGGAATACCCAGTGGTATTTTTGTTTATCAGTCATATCGCAAACTCCTTTTTAAAAAAGTTATAAGTGCCTAAAGTAGAAGTAAGTGCCTAAAGTGCGCTAAAGTGCCTAAAGTTGAAAGTCGTCGCTTTCGCCTGGCTTTTCAATTTTTCAGGATTTAAGTAACTCTATTGGTTTATAAGTATTTGATATTTTGATTTTTGAACTTACGAACTCTTCGAGCAAGCTCAGAAGCTAGGTGAAAGCGAATAACTTTAGGCACTTAAGCGCACTTTAGGCACTTATAACTTCTTTTGCACTTTAGGCACTTACTTACTTGGGTATCGTTTAGCGCGCTCTTTCCCCGAAAGAACCGCCGCGGCGCCGGCGGCCAGGGACTCCATATCGAGATCCCCTTGGAAGATCATTACCGGGGCCAGATAATTTACCTGCTTCCGTACCCCCGTACGCACCATCTGGCTCCGGGTCAAACCTCCGGTCAATACGATCGCCTCCACGTCGCACCCCGCGGCCACAAACATCGCGCCGATATCCTTCGCGATCTGGTAAATCATCGCTCTGACTATATCCTTCGCGTCTTTATCGCCTCCGTCGATCCGATCGGATATCTCCGCCATTCTATCTTCTCCGAGATAAGACCGCAGACCGCCCCGTTCGGTCAATTCTTCAATCAGTTCATCACGTGAGAACCGACCCGAGTAACAGAGATCTATTAATTCCGCCATCGGCAGCCGACCGGCCCGGACGGGAGTAAAAGGTCCTTCTCCCAGTAACGCGATGGTATTGTCAGTTATCTTGCCTCCCCTCACCGCGGCGATCGTAATGCCGCCGCCCAGGTGAACTACTACCAGATTGATATCTTCCAGAGGACGCCTGACCTCTCCGGCCGCTTTCCGGGCCGCGGCCTTAATGCTCAGAACATGGGCGGTACTCCGGCGAACAATGCCGGCATAGCCTGATACTTCGGCTTCCGGAGAGAACTCATCCACCATCACCGGATCCACGGTGTAGGCGGGTACCTTGAACTTCCGGGCCAGGGCCGCCGCGACCGGGATTCCGAAATTCCCGGCATGATTCTTCTCCGGTCGGTCAAGCACCGCCGAGATAAGCTTTTGGTTCACGACAATCCCGTCCTTCTTCCGGGACGCGATAATATATACCCCGCTGGATAGTTTTTTTACCGGCCGGGGCAAAAATCCGCCCCGGGCTGATATTACGTCAATCTTGCGGATCCCCCACCCCTTAATGATCTCACTGGCCTGATTGACCAGTTTGGCAACCATTTCTTCTTTTGCATCCATACTTCCAGAGACAATAATCGAACCGGCTACTTCGGTGGAATAAATCGGGCTTCCCCCCTCAAAGAGGGCCATCCTGATTGAGGTAGAACCGGGGTTATAGACCAATATCCTTGGCCCCTTCCGGGCCGGTTTCGTTGATTTAACAGGCTGATTCTTCCGCCAGTTGCTGACCCGCTGGGCAAAGACACTGCAGAGCGCTATCGACTCCAACCGGGTCTCCAGCGTATCGGAGCGGGAGAGGATGATGTAAGGAAAGGGGAAACCCACCGTAATCCCGGCCAGGGAAGCCTGGCCGTACTTATTGAGAGCGCTGATGGTCTTGTAAAGAACATTAGCGGTGTCGATGGATGGGCAGACCAGTATATCCGCCTGTCCGGCCACCTCACGGGCGGATGGGTTGGACGGCACCCCTTTCATAGCCACGGACTCAGGATCGGTGGCCAGATCGAAAGAGAGCGGGCCATAAACAAACGCGTCCGACCAGTTTCGCCTGGTAAGCTGGGCGCCCAGCCGGGTGGAGTGGAGAGAGGTGATCTGTTTCTCATTTGCCGAAAGAATCGCCACCCGGGGAAGCTTGATCCCCATTACAATCCGGGCCAGATCGACGGCATTCTTGATCAGATCAACCATCCTTCCAAAGTTACAGATGGTAGTAAACCCGGCGTCAGTGAGGATGATCGGACGACCGGAAGAGATCGGCGCGGCATCGAAGATGGTCGCCAGGCTGACCGTCGAACGAACCGCCAGCGGCCGGAGGGCCCGGTTGATGATCGGGGTAGAGATATTCCCCTTGAGCACGATATCGGCCGCGCCGGATCTGATTAATTCAACGGTAGCCGCGGCTGTCTCTTCCGCGGAGCTAGTCGCGACGATATTCTTTCGCCCAATATCTATACCTACCACTTCAATTCCCCGGATAATCTTATCCCGGTCACCGACCAAGATGATCCGGTCAACAATTCCATTATCCCGGGCCGCTTCGACCAGTTGTAGATCTTCAACCCGATCACCTCCGGATACAATCACGGAAGAAGGCGGCAGATGCCCGGCAATATCCACCAGATCAGCCACCGACCGTAAAACACCCTGACTATAATGCTTAATTCCACCCTTCTTCATCTCGTTCAGGCTCCTCATATTTAAATAACGTTATATCCTGAATAAATACTATCACTCCACCAACTAGACTGCAAATAAAAAAGTAAGGGACGGTCTTTTAAACTAATCTTTTTATTTGCAAAACTAAAATTGTTTGCTATATTTGATGTATGCCAAGAAAAGGAAGAATCGATTTTCCAGGTGCCCTCCATCACGTAATCATCAGAGGCATTAATCGTTCCAGTATATTTATGGATGATGATGATCGCCGAGCATTCATTAGCCGTCTCGCCCGAGGAATAGATAAAACAAAAGTTTCATGCATTGCCTGGGCCCTTATACCCAACCACGTTCACTTACTTCTCCAAACAGGACCACATCCACTTACCAGACTCATGAGGAGTTTACTTACCGGTTATGCTCTCTATTTCAATAAACGACATCACCGGGTCGGATATCTCTTCCAAAATCGCTACAAATCGATTCTGGTTGACAAGAAAATTTACTTGCTGCAATTAGTCAGATATATCCATCTTAATCCGCTTCGAGCCGGATTAGTTCCTGATATTTCCAGATTAAATACTTACCCCTGGTCCGGGCATTCCACAATTATAGGAATTCATCCCGTTGATTGGCAAGATACTGAATCTACACTGTATTCCTTTGGAAAAAGAGTAGGTGATGCCAGGAAAAAATACCTGAAGTTTGTCGCAAAAGGCGTCACAGAAGGGAGAAGAGAAGACCTGACAGGAGGAGGTTTGCTGCGCAGCTTTGGTGGGTGGGAAGGAGTACTAGAGTTAAAGAGCAAAGGTAAACGATGGCGCGGCGATGAAAGGATCCTTGGAGATAGTGATTTCGTAGAGAACGCCATGGCTATTTCAAAAGAACAATTAACCAGGAAGGAAATGTGGAAATCCCAGGGATGGGATCTGGACAGCTTGATGGAATATGTCGAAGAGATAAGTGGTGTGCATTGTAAGAATATTATTGGAAAAATTCGAGATCATAAAACAAGTAAAGCTCGATCATTATTTACTTGGTGGGCTATAGAAGAACTTGGTTACAGTGCAACCAGTATATCCAAATTTTGCAATATAAGTCTTTCCTCAGTACTGAATTCGGCAAAAAGGGGAGGTATATACATTAAGAACCAGCACTTAATGCTCCCTGCCAAAAAGCTTAGTTTGAAAGACCGTCCCTTACTATGAGATATCTTATTGTTGTTTCTTTGATCTGGGCGTTCTCGTTTGGGCTGATTAAGACTTGCTTGATCGGGAGTCTGTCGGGGGTTGATCCTACTTTTGTGGCCTGGGCCCGGATGATTATCGCTCTGCCGATATTTCTTCCCTTTCTCCGATTGAGGAGATTACCAGGGCAGATCGCGATAAGATTGGTCCTGATCGGAGTGGTTCAATACGGACTGATGTATATAACCTACCTCCAGGCCTACCGGTACCTGGAGGCGTACCAGGTCGCGCTCTTTACCATCTTCACGCCCCTCTATGTAACACTGATCAACGATCTCCAGACTCGGCGCTTCCGGCCGGGGAGTTTGGGCGCTGCCGGCATGGCTGTTGTCGGGGCAGCGGTAATTACCTATCATAATACATCACTGAAAGGAATATTAACCGGGTTCTGCCTGATGCAACTCTCGAATCTCTGCTTCGCTTACGGACAGATCGAATACAAGCGCCTCCGGCCTTCCTTCTCTCACTTCAAGGATCATCAGGTCTATGGACTCCTCTACCTGGGGGCGGCGGCGGTCACCGCGGTGGCCACGACGCTAACCGGAGGATGGGGAAGCATGGCCGGGCTGGATCTGAAACAGGCCGGCACCCTCCTCTATCTCGGCGTCCTGGCCTCCGGCCTCTGCTTCTTCTGGTGGAATAAAGGAGCGGTGCTGACCAATGCCGGGACACTGGCGGTCTTCAACAACCTGAAGATCCCGCTGGCCGTTACCGTCTCCCTGCTCATCTTCGGAGAGATTACGGATCTTCCTCGCTTGATTCTGGGGGGGGGCTTGATGATCTTCGCTATCTGGATTTCCCGAAGGCGATAGGACAGAAAGAAAGCAGGTAAAAAAATTTAGTTGTTTAAAAGTTTTTTCTCCTGTATTGTTACTATTCCATCATCATGCTAATTTACTTTGTAAAAAAATTTAGTTGTTTAAAAGTTTTTTCTCCTGTATTGTTACTATTCCATCGTCATGCTAATTTACTTTGTAAAAAAATTTAGTTGTTTAAAAGTTTTTTCTCCTGTATTGTTACTATTCCATCGTCATGCTAATTTATTTTAAAATATATCTGCAATGTTATTTCAATGTTTTTACAAGCTTATTTTTCCGGAGGGAAAATAAGATTATCTAAAGGAGAATCAGGATGAGCAGGATCGCGTTTATTTTTCCCGGACAGGGGTCACAGTATGTCGGCATGGGGAAGGATCTGATCCAGACCGAGATCGGGAAGAGATTATTTTCTCAAGCCGACAAGGCTCTGGGATTCTCTCTAAGCCGGCTCTGCATTGAGGGCCCGGAAGAGGATTTAACCCAGACCTACAATACCCAGCCGGCCATTCTTACCGTAAGCACTATTGTCTTCGAAATCCTCAAGGAAAAAGGAATCAAGCCGGAGATGGTGGCGGGCCATAGTCTGGGGGAATACAGCGCTCTTACCGCCGCCGAGGCCTTATCCTTCACCGACGCCGTACAATTGGTAAGAATCCGCGGCCAGTTGATGTACGAAGCTACTAAAACTATTGAGGGGGGAATGGCCGCCATCATCGGTCTTTCCGCCCCGGCGGTAGAAGAGATATGCCGGCAAGCTAGTTCCGCCGGAATCGTTCAGGCGGTAAACTATAATTCCCCCGTTCAAACAGTTATCTCAGGCGAGAAAGCCGGGGTCGATAAAGCCATCGAGCTGGCCCAGGACCAGGGCGCGAAGAGAGCCATTGCCCTGTCGGTAAGCGCCCCTTTTCACTCTTCCCTGATGGACCCGGTGGCGGAAAAATTCCAGCCGGAACTGGAGCGGGTGGAGATTAGAGATACTTCAGTACCGGTGATGGCCAACTTTACCGCCCAACCCGAAACCGAAGCGGGAGAGATCCGCCGGAATCTTATCAAGCAGGTCAATGGTCCCGTGCACTGGTCCGACTCCGTTCAGTCCATGATTTTTCAGGGAATTGATACCTTCGTCGAAGTCGGTCCCGGCAAAGTCCTGACCGGATTGATGCGAAAAACCAACCGGGAGGTTGCCTGCAGCCCTGTGGAAAAACCGGAATCAATCGATGCTTTGATTGAGAAACTCCACCAGGGTTAGTTTATTCAAGTGACGCATTCGGTATATTACTCACGGTTTTAAAATCCGGATAATGCGTTAAACACCAGTAGGGAAAAAAGGAAGATCATGAATATCAATAAAAGCGAGGACCTCCGCGAGCGGAAAGAAAAAATTCAGCTCGGGGGGGGAGAGGCCAGAATCCAGAAACAACATGAGAAAGGAAAATTAACCGCCCGGGAGAGGTTGGCGCTCCTGTTTGACGAAGGGACTTTCGTGGAGCTGGACGCTTTCGTCAAACACCGGTGCGTTAACTTCGGGATGGAGAAAAAAGAGATCCCCGGGGAAGGCGTGGTTACCGGTTATGGTCAGGTGGATGGAAGATTGGTATACGCTTTCGCCCAGGATTTTACCGTTATCGGCGGTTCCCTGGGAGAGATGCACGCTCAGAAAATCTGCAAAGTCCAGGATAACGCACTTAAAGTGGGCGCGCCGCTGGTGGGAATAAATGACTCCGGGGGTGCCCGGATCCAGGAAGGAGTAACCTCCCTCCGCGGATACGGAGATATTTTCTATCGAAATACCCGGGCTTCCGGGGCGATACCACAGATCTCGGTAATTATGGGCCCCTGTGCCGGAGGGGCGGTTTACTCTCCCGCCCTAACCGATTTTGTCATGATGGTGGAGGGATCCGGCAAGATGTTTATCACCGGGCCCCAGGTGATCAAGGCTGTGACCGGGGAAGAGGTCTCGGCGGCGGATCTGGGAGGAGCGATGACCCACAGCACTATCAGCGGGGTAGCAACTTTTATCTCCTCCAATGATGAAGAATGTCTGGCTCAGATACGAAGGCTGCTGAGCTTTCTTCCTTCCAATAACACCGAGGTTACCCCCCTGGCGGAGAATGGCGATGATCCGAACCGGCTGATACCGGAACTGGAGACTATCGTCCCCGACAGTACCAACAAACCCTTCGACGTGAAGGATGTAATCTCCCGGATAGTCGATCAGGAAGATTATTTTGAATACCAGCCGTATTACGCTACCAATATAGTTACCTGCTTCGCCCGGATGAACAAACGGACAGTCGGGATCGTCGCCAACCAGCCGAAATCCTTGGCCGGATGCCTGAATATCAACGCCTCGGATAAAGCCGCCAGGTTTGTTCGGACCTGTGACGCGTTCAATATCCCCATATTAACAATTGTTGATGTGCCTGGCTTTCTGCCGGGCGTAAACCAGGAATACGGCGGTATTATCCGTCATGGTGCTAAACTGCTCTATGCGTATAGCGAGGCGACTGTTCCGCTGGTAACTCTCATTGTCAGGAAAGCGTATGGAGGAGCTTACATTGCCATGGGCTCCAAGTTCTTGGGAGGAGATATGACTTTAGCTTGGCCCCAGGCTGAAATCGCGGTAATGGGTCCCTCGGGGGCGGCTAATGTCATTTTCAGAAAAGAGATCAAGCAAGCCGATGATCCGACTGCCATGAGAGCTGAAAAGATCAAGGAATATACGGACAAATTCTCCACCCCTTATATTGCGGCGGAACTGGGATATATTGATGATGTAATTGATCCGGCTGAATCACGGGTCCGAATTATCAACGCCTTTGATATGCTGGCTTCAAAACGGGAACAGGTCCCGGCCAAGAAACATGGGAATATTCCCCTATAAGTTAGCGCCGAAGGCGCTAACTTATAAATCGTAAATCGGATATAAATTATGACCATCTTCGAAAAATTTATCAATCCCGAGTTGATCGGCCAAATGCCTCTGTTAGAAAAAATAATCATCTCCCTTTTTCTCACTATATTGGGAATGATCATAACCTTTATCATTCTGGCAGTGGTCTGCTGGTTTACAATGTTGCTCTCCAGAGTCTGCCGGAAGAAACCAGGTAAGGAAGAGATTATTACCCCTATTCCCATTCTCGGTCCTTTAGAAGAGAGTATCCGGAAAGATGGAGCATTAATTGCCGCTGTCATCTCAGCGGCGATAGCGGCTGGCATGGAAGCAACCGGAAGACATCTTCAGATAACAAAAATCAAAAGAACCATCGACCATACTCCCCAGTGGGGCAGAGTAGGCCGGGTTGAGCAATTATTAGAACAAGGAGCACCGTAATGAAAATATTCAATATAAAAGTTGACGGGAAAAGCTATCGGGTTGAAGTGGAAGAGGAGAAACCTTCTTCGGCCACAACACCCAAACTGAAACCGGTTGCGCCCAAATCACCGCCCCTTCCCCAACCACCGGTCAAGAGCATGCCCAAACCCGTACCCCCTCCCCGCCCCACCGTTCAGAGCGGTTCTCAGGCCATGGTTAACTCACCCCTGCCGGGAACTATACTCGCCATTAAAGTATCGGAGGGAGACTCGGTCAGCCGGGGACAGACTCTTGTCGTACTGGAAGCCATGAAGATGGAGAACGAAATCCCGGCATCGGCGGACGGCAAGGTAAGCTCGATAAAAGTCAAAAAAGGTGATTCGGTTAAAACGGGTGACCTCTTACTAATCCTGGAGTAAACCATGCTGGAAATGATTCAAACATTTTTACAGAGCATGGGATTTATGGGACTGAGCTGGGGTCAGGCGGTAATGATCGGAATCGCCTTTCTCCTCCTATATCTTGGCATCAAGAAAAAGTTTGAACCTTTATTGTTGCTCCCGATCGCGTTCGGGATGTTCCTGGCCAATCTCCCTCTGGCCGGGATGATGGACCCTGGAACCGGAGGCGTGAATGGAGAACCGGGAGGGTTGCTCTGGTATTTTTACCTGGGGAACAAACTGGGGATCTGGCCACCAATTGTCTTCGCGGGAATCGGTGCCATGATTGATTTCGGGCCGCTGATTGCCGATCCCAAAGCCTTGCTGCTGGGAGCGGCGGCTCAATTCGGTATATTCGCCACCTTCTTTGGAGCTATCCTGCTGGGATTCACCGGCCAGGAAGCAGGCGCGATCGGTATTATCGGGGGCGCTTCCGGCCCTATTTCTATCTGGCTGGCCAATATGTTAGCTCCCCATCTCCTAGGCGCAATCGCGATCGCGGCTTACTCTTATATGGCGCTCGTTCCTATTATTCAGCCTCCGATAATGAAGGCGTTAACCACCAAAAAGGAACGAAGTATTAAGATGGAGCAACTACGACCGGTATCCCGGACGGAAAAAATACTCTTTCCCATCCTGGTAACTCTGGTAGTTTCTTTAATTGTTCCTCCCGCAGCGACATTAGTCGGTATGTTAATGCTGGGTAATCTTCTGAAAGAATCCCTGGTGGTGGAGAGATTAAAGAACACAGTATCAAATGCACTGATGAATATGGTAATGCTTTTTATCGGGCTCGCGGTGGGCGCCTCCGCGACGGCGGATCGTTTCTTAACTTTCCAGACGATTATGATCATTATACTGGGGTTGGTGGCTTTCGCGGTCGGAACGGCGTCGGGGGTCCTGCTCGCCAAACTAATGAATAAAATCTCCGGAGGCAAGGTAAACCCCCTGATCGGATCAGCGGGGGTATCCGCGATACCGATGTCGGCCCGGGTATCCCAGAAACTGGGCCAGGAAGCGGACCCATCGAACTTTCTCCTCATGCACGCGATGGGACCTAATGTCGCCGGCGCGATCGGGGCGGCGGTGGTGGCCGGTGTAATGCTGGCATTGTTCGGTTAAACCTTCCCGGAGGAATAATTTAGATGAGACTGAATTATTTATTCAAAATCCAAAATATCATCGACAACGATATTCGAAGGATCTGTCAGCAGGATGGCTCGGTTATCGACCGGGCACATCTGGTTAAAACCCAGATTCTCGCCCTGGAGGTGAAGACCGGGGAACTGGCTAATTTAACGAAATGTTATAAATACCCCCAGAAGATGAAAGATGTGGACAAGAGGAAATTGATTATCAGGTATGTAGACTGCTTCAAATTCCTCTTTTCTATCGGGAATGACAATCACTTCAATGTCGTAAACTTCAGCGTGAAAGAACTGATCGACTCAATCACCAAAGAACCCTATGAGACCATCGTTGATGTATTTCTATCCCTCTTCGACAATATCACCAACCTTAAAAGAGACCTGGTTAATGAAAACTATATCTCAGGTGTGGGCGTTTATATGACGATCTTTAAGGAGTTTGTTCTGCTGGGGCAGTTGCTGGGGCTGACATTCGAAGATGTATTCAATTATTACGATAATATCTACCGGGATATGGTCCATAAAAGCTGAGTCGCCAGAGGGTTCTTTCTCCAGCAATCCCTTATTCACATTAAGCTTTCAGTGAACCCCGTCTCTCGTAGCGGCTGCCTTTAGGCTGCCACACGATGGCGACCTGAAGGTCGCCGCTACGAGCACGAGGCGACGTGGTTTACTTAAACCTAAATGGAGCGATTCTATGCGGCAAACTGCACCAATCTTATGGTCTGCAATCGATTGCAAAAATACTCGTTCGCATTTATTAATGCGTCTGCGTTTTTTGCAACCGATGCAGCCTCATAATCTCAGCACATTTCATCCGCAATAATCGCTCAACTTAGGTTAAAGCTTACTATTCACACTTCTCCCTGGTATCGTAGCTAAACCCTATTCGAAAAACATATCCCATTGTCTCGATACTTATTATTGAACAAATCGGGATCCCGATGACCAGGAACGCATAATGACGGAATTAACCGCGCTTTTTTCCGAGGATAAACTGCGTACCCTTCTTCAGCCCGGTAGCTTCGGTCTGCCGCTGCATTTTTTTAAAACCATTGATTCAACCAATGATTATGCCAAGAAAATAGCGGCCCGGGGCGAACCGGAAGGAACCCTGGTTATCAGCGAAGAGCAAACCGCGGGCCGGGGGAGAATGGGAAGGAGCTGGATCTCACCGCCAGGGACAGGACTCTGGCTCTCTCTTATCTTACGACCGACGTTCATCCCTTCTCAAGCCCCCCTGCTAACTTCACTGGCGGCGGTGGCGGTAGCCGGGGCGATTAGGCGGGTTACAGGCCTTTCCGCCGGGATAAAGTGGCCTAATGATATCATCATCAACGATAGAAAGGCGGCTGGAATCCTAATCGAACTGAGCGCCGGCGAGAGGTTCGTCAAGTATCTCATCGTCGGGATTGGAATCAACGTAAATACCGAAGATTTTCCCGAAGAGATCCGCGAACGAGCGACATCTCTCCACATCTGCTCGGGGAGAAAGATTTCCCGGATGGAGATCCTGATCTCGGTCTTGCGGGAACTGGAGCGGTTATATTCGGCCACGATCCATAACGGTGACTTCAATTCGATTCTGGAAAGATACCGCTCCTGGTCGGTCACCATCGGGAGACAAATTACTGCCACCCGGTCCGGGCAAGAGTTTTCCGCCCTAGCCCTCGATATCACCCCGAAGGGCGGACTGCTGATTAAAGACGATGCCGGTATGATCGAAGAACTCATCTCCGGCGAGATCCAGAATCTTATTTTTTCTTCGAAAAAATAAGATTGTGCATACATGGGAACAATGTCTCAGGTATATTTTTATAATTAATTCGCTGTTTAAACGTGATAGTCTTTGTTTAAAACATGATATTATTCTTTTAAAGAGTATTGTTTTGTCCAGAGGCGTTAATGTTAGTGCATTTACACTAAGTTAGCACTAAAGGCGATAACTTATATGTATAAATACACTGTCGGTATTAAATCATTCTTTCATTATCTCTCTCTCTTTTTCAAGGGAATCAAGGTCTTCGCCCTGGTGGGGAAGAGCGGGACCGGGAAGAGTTTCCGGGCGCAACTGGTCGCCCAGAGGTTCGGCATCGACATCATCATCGATGACGGACTGGCAATTGTAGAGCAGCGGATCCTAGCGGGCAAGTCGGCCAAGAAAGAGAAAAGTTCATTCACCGCGGTTAAAACGGCGCTATTTCATGACGACAATCACGCCCAGGAAGTAATTGACAGTCTCAAGATTCAGGATTTCAACAAAGTCCTGATTGTCGGGACTTCCGAAAAAATGACCCGGATAATCGCCTACCGGCTCGGACTGCCGGAACCAAGCCGGATCATCAAGATTGAGGATATTGCCACCGTGGATGAGATTGACGCAGCGTCTCGTTCCCGGAAGGTTTCGGGGAAACATATCATCCCGCTTCCGGCGATCGAGGTCAAGCGGGATCATCAATACATCTTTCTCGATTCCGTACAGGTCTTTCTGAAACGAAGGCTCTTCTTCTGGAAAGGGACCAACTCCTTTGAAAAGACTCTGGTCCGTCCCGAGTACAGCCATAAGGGAACAGTAAAGATATCGGAAAGCGCGGTCAGCCAGATGGTGATTCATTGTGTGAATGAGTATAATCCCGAACTCAAGATTATGAAGATCGTTGTTGCTCCGGAAGGAGGGGCCTATAAACTGGAAGTCATTCTCAGGGTCCCTTTCGGAATGAAGATTTCCGGGAGGATTCACGGTCTCCAGCTCTTCATCTTGGAGAATATAGAACAATTTTCCGGGCTTGATCTCAAAGAGGTGAATGTCACGGTCGGATCCATCGCCAAGCCGACCAAGAAAGAGAAGAGATGGCTCCGGGCATTATTAGAAGATGACAATGGAGATAAAAAAGAGGAGTAAAGTTTATCTTGACCAGGCCGCCACCTCCTTTCCCAAGCCGGAAGCGGTCTATACAGCCGGAGATGAATTTGCCCGGACAGTCGGGATCGGGAATGATCGGGGCTTCTACCGGGAGAGCCGGGCGGTAAGCCGGATCTATGCTGAAACCCGTGAGGGCCTGGCCCAACTGATAAACTGCCGGGCGGAGAATATCATCTTCACCTCCGGGACCACGGAATCATTGAATACCGTTATCCTGGGAGGTTTGAAGGAGGGTGACCACGTCCTCATCTCGCCGTTCGAACACAACTCAATAACCCGGCCCCTCAACTACCTGGCCCGGGACCGCGGCATTACCGTTACCCGGCTGGACGGTTCCCTGGCCGGCGGAATCGATCTCGACTCCGTCGAGCGACAGATCCGCCCGAAGACCAGGATGTGCCTGATCAATCATATCTCCAACGCCTTCGGAATCGTGGCACCGGTACGGGAGATCGGGAAGATACTCCGGAAACACGAGGATATCATCTTCGTGGTCGACGGCGCCCAGAGCATGGGGACTTATCCAATCAACGTCGAGGAGATGGAGATTGATCTCCTGGCATTTTCCGGCCATAAAGGACTTCTGGGGCCGACCGGGACCGGAGGGTTCTTCATCCGGGACCGCTTGATCGATCTGATCCGACCGCTGAAGTTCGGAGGTACCGGGATCAGGTCCCGGATACCGATCGTGATCGACGAACTCCCCTTCAAATACGAGGTGGGAACATTGAACTCTTGGGGGATCGCCGGACTTCGGGCGGGGGTGGAGTTTATCCTGAATAGGGGCGTCTCCGCTATCCATCATCATATAGAAAGTCTGACCCGGCAAGCGGCGGAAGAACTGGGCCGGATCGATTCCCTCACCCCATATCTCCCCTCCCCCGGGATTCATCACGGGGTCATCTCCTTCAACCTCATGGACCTTCCGCCCCGGGAGACGGCGTCCCTGCTCGACAAGGTTTTCAACATCAAGGTCCGGGACGGCCTCCACTGCTCACCGGACGCTCACCGAACGATCGGCACCGATGCCCTAGGTACAGTCCGGGCCAGTGTCGGCATCTTCAACACTGAAGACGATATCATCTATCTCAGCGAGGCTCTCTCTGAATTGGAGAGTGAGTTTGGAGGTAGTTAAACCTTACTCGAAAAGGTATTTTGAAAATTTTGTCTTGAACAACGCCATGATTCGAGCAAGGTTCTACTACTCACTGAATTTCCGGAGGACCAAACTGCCGTTATGCCCCCCAAACCCAAATGAATTATTAAGAGAGATCTTAATATCAGCCTCTCTTGGTTGATTGGGGACATAATCCAGATCACATTCCGGATCCGGCACCTCATAGTTGGTGGTCGGAGGAAGCACATTATTATTCATCGCCAGTATACAGGCGACAGCTTCCACAGCGCCAGTAGCTCCCAGAAGATGGCCATGCATCGACTTGGTGGAACTAATCGGAACCCGATAAGCATGGTCACCAAAAACAGTCTTGATCGCCATAGTTTCAAACTTATCATTCATCGGGGTCGAGGTCCCATGGGCATTGATATAGTCCACGTCTTCCGGAGAAACCTTCGCATCATCAAGTGCCATCTGCATACATTGCGCCGCGCCGGCTCCGTTAGGCTCCGGAGCGGTAAGATGATAAGCATCGGATGAACAACCAAATCCAATCACCTCTCCATGAATCGTCGCGCCCCGGCCCAAGGCATGCTCCAATTCTTCCAGGACCAACATCCCCGCACCTTCCGACATAATAAAACCATCTCGTTCCTTATCGAAGGGACGGCAGGCCTTCTCAGGCTCGTCATTGCGGGTAGAGAGCGCCTTCATCGAACAAAACCCGGCTAATCCCAGTCTTGTCGTAGAAGCCTCCGCTCCCCCACTGACCATGACATCCGCCATCCCGTTCCGGATAGCCCAGAGCGCCTGTCCGATGGTATGATTAGAGGTAGCACAAGCAGTCACCACCGAAAGGTTGGGCCCCTTCAAACCATGAATCATAGCGATCTGACCCGGCAAAAGGTTGATGATCATCATCGGAACCAACAAAGGAGATACCCGGCTGGGACCTTTTTCCAGCATAATCTTATGCTGCTTCTCGATAGTATTAAGTCCCCCTATGCCGGAACTGGCGTAGACTCCAATCCGAGTTCGATCTTCCTTTTCAAGATCAAGACCGGAATTTTCGATCGCCTGGCCGGCCGCGACCACGCCCAGCTGGCAGAACCGGTCCATTCTTTTGGCTTGTTTACGATCAAGATACTGAGTAGGATCAAAATCATTTATCTCCCCGGCGATCTGAGCGGCAAATTCGGATGGGTCAAACGACGTAATCCGTCCAATCCCACTTCGACACGCGACCATTGCATTCCAGAATTCATCCGGGCTCTTCCCAATCGGAGTCATTACCCCCATCCCGGTAACTACAACTCTTCGTTCTGTCATTTTTGCCTCCTTATAAATCAGCTCACTTCGTTCGCTACTTTATACTGGCTCCCCGATTGAATCAATCGGGGAGCTGTTGGTTAAACAAAATTTATTTCATTGAGACAATACCGGAAAATAGAATTTTATAACCCCGGCCAACATTTTATTACGCCTTCGTTTTCAGTCTCTTTCAGGACTTGGCGTGTTCTTTGATATACTTGACGGCGGCTCCCACCGTGGTCAGTTTCTCGGCGTCTTCATCGGGAACTTCGATCTCGAAGCCCTCTTCCAGAGCCATAACCAGCTCCACGGTATCCAGTGAGTCCGCCCCCAAGTCATCAATAAATGACGCCTCTTCGGTGACCTCGTCCGCGTTAACACCCAACTGCTCAATAATAATATCTTTTACTCTCTGCGTTACTTCCGACATTGTACTTCCTCCTTTTTATAAATTAGATGCCACAGTTTACCCTATGTTTACCAGGATTTGCAAATTTATTGTTTGAACCACAAATTTGCTTTAAAAATATACTTATGATATTGTTCCAATGCTTGCATATTCTTATTTTTTCGCAGGAAAAATAAGATTACATATACATCCCCCCATCTACCACAAGCACCTGGCCGGTGATATAGGCGGCAGCTGGGGAAGTCAGATAGGCAACTACCCCGGCGATATCTTCCGGAGTCCCCATCCGGCCAAGCGGGATCGCGGCTATCATCTGCTCCCTGATCTTCTCGGGGATCTTATCCGTCATCTCGGTGGCGATAAAACCGGGGGCCACCGCGTTGACTCGAATCCCCCGGGGCGCCATTTCTTTCGCCAGAGCCTTGGTAAAAGCGATCAAACCTCCCTTGGAAGCGGCATAATTAACCTGGCCGGCATTGCCCATCATCCCGATAATTGAGGCTATGTTGACAATACAGCCGGACCGTTGCTTCATCATACTCCGTGCGGTTGCTTTACTCAGATTAAAAGACCCTTTCAAATTCACCGCGAGGACCGAATCCCAGTCTTTTTCACTCATTCTGATCAGGAGATTATCCCGGGTAATTCCAGCATTATTCACCACTACATCTATACTCCCCCAGAGACTGATAATCTCATCTATCACGGTCTTTACCGCGGGAAACCCGGAGACATCAACCGGCATCGCTAGAGCATTGCGACCCATCTCCTCTATTAAACCGGCGGTCTCCCTTGCGCCTGACTCATCCATATCCAGCACGGCGACATCAGCTCCCTCTCCGGCCAACGCCAGAGCTATAGCCCGGCCAATCCCTCTTCCCCCACCGGTAACAACTGCTTTCTTTCCCTCTAAAAACATGGCTCTTCTCCTTTTTAAAATATAAAATAGAACTTAGCTTTGCAACTTTTGTATTCCCTCCGCTCCTTTTTGTCCACAGATACATTGATTAACACTGACTTCTCCTGGCCGTTCGACGTTCGAAGTTGTACGTTCGGAGTTCGATGTTCATCTTTTTTCTCCGTCAACCGTCAACTGTCAACCGTCAACTGTCTTTCACCATCTAACCAGCGTAGCGGCCCAGGTCAGACCACCGCCAAAGGCTACCATCAAGAGCAGATCCCCTTTCTTCAAGATTCCGTTATGGTCCATCTCCGCCAATCCGATCGGGACCGTCGCGCCGGACATATTTCCGTAACGATCGACATTTATATAGACCTGTTCCACCGGGATATGCAACCGCTTGGCGACCGCCTTCATAATTCGCAGGTTGGCCTGATGCGGGAGGAGCCAGGTTACATCCTGAGAGGTTAAACCGGTCTGCTCCAGAACACGCTGGGCGGAGCTTACCATCGAGGCAACCGCCAGCTTAAAGACCTTATTCCCTTCCATTTTAATATATTGCTTCCGCTGGTCTATGACCTCATGGGTTATGGGACAGGCGGAACCGCCGGCTTCGATCTCCAGGAGCGAGGAGTGCGCCCCATCAGCCCCCATATAAAAATCCAGGATATCGCCCCGGTCGCACCCTTTGCTCAAGACCGCCGCTCCGGCCCCGTCCCCGAAGAGGACACAGGTATCCCGGTCCTCCCAGTCAGTGACGGTTGTAAGTGTCTCCGCGGCCACTATCAGGGCATGGCGGTATCTTCCTCCCCGCATTAGATCCCGACCTATCTCCAGGGCGTAGATAAAACCACAGCAAGCCGCGGAGATATCAAAACTTGCGGCGGTTGTATTGCCCAGCCGGGCCTGGAGAAGACAGGCCACGGAAGGAAGAAGTTCATCGGGAGTAATAGTACCCACTATGATGAGATCAAGATCTTCCGGAGTAATCCCGGCGCTGTCCAGGGCCTGCCGGGCCGCGATCTCGGCCATGGAGGAGGCCGTCTCCCCGGGGGCGATAATCCGTCGCTCCCGGATACCGGTCCGGGAGATAATCCACTCATCGGTTGTGTCGATTATCTTCTCCAGATCGGCGTTAGTTAATACCTTCTCCGGGACATAAAAACCGGTGCCGGCTATTCCTATCTTTTCGTCAGTCATCTTTCATCCCCTTTAACTCAGCCCCGGTTATATTGATGTATTAAAGGCTAATTAAATTATAAATTATAATATTCGCCTTTCAGTCTAAAATACATCAGATCAGCAGGCAAAATTTTTTTGGAAGACTCCTTATTTGAACAGGACCTTTTACATTCGAATTCCCCACGGTAAGTTCCGCACTCTCCGGAAAATGTTTATAGAACAGTCTCCCGGAAAGAAAGAAGGGAGGTGATCTTATCAAGCATGATCATAGCCGTCAAGTCATTTCTTATCCAATATATTCCTTTCTCCCAATTATTTACCATTTAATTTGTGTGGGGCATTTGTGGTTTCTACTTTACTTATTGGCCGCAGAATTTCATACTTATTCCTAGGTTTTTACATCACTTACTGGATGTTTAAATAGGGAATAATTGATGATCAAATGGCAACGTAACTCCGGAATCATGCTGGCGCTCGACGCGGAAGACAGTCGGACAGCTTTTGAACTCCTCGACCGGGTGGCGGGTGATATCGACCTGATTAAATTAAACTACTACTTTCTTTGTGCCTTAGTGACATTACCATGAAACTTGAAAACCTGAATCTACGGATCCACGAATACTGCGTCGATGATGATACGATCACGGTCGAAGGGATGGCCCCGCACCCACTTGACCTCCAAGCCCTGGCGGAGGAGGGAAAGAAATTAACCTCAAGAGTTATGCTAATGGAACGGCTGAACGTTCTCTACCTGGTCCTCGACTCAGTCACCATCCATCTCCATAAAAATGGTGAGATCATGGTCAACCGGATAAAATCCATCGAGGAAGCTGAAAAAATCCTGACCGATCTTATTTTCCGCTCCGCCCCGAAATTTTACTCGGGAGAAGGAAAATAAATGTTAAGACGCGACACCAAAAAAGTAATTGCCGTATTCGGTAGTGCCGTCTCTGATAAAGATAGTATTGAATATGCAGACGCCGTCAGAATCGGTCGGATTATCGGAACCGAAGGTTACAATCTTCTCTGCGGAGGGTACGGGGGTGTCATGGAGGCGATCTGCAAGGGTTGCCATGAAACGGCAGGTCGATGCCGGGGGATCGGGCTTTATCACTTTACCAAGCCTCCCAACCAGTACATCAACGGCTTTATCACCGTTCCCACTCTCGGGGAACGCCTTAACTACTTTATCTCCCACTCCGATATCTTCCTGGCGCTCGCCGGGGGCATCGGAACCGTCACCGAGGTAATGTTCGTCTGGGATCTCTTAAAGAGCGGGCAGATAACCGAAAAGCTCGTCCTCCTCTATGGTCCGGGGTGGGAGAATTTTCTAAAAAGTCTGCGGGAAGGCTTCATCATAGACCCCGCGCACTTCCGGCATATCAGTGTCGTGCGAAGCCATGCTGATCTTCGCAACTTAATTTAACCGCGGATTAAGCGGATTATGCTAATTGAAAGAAAAAAACAATCCGCCAAATCCGCTTAATCCGCGGTTTATATATTACAGCCCGGAAAGCGCGTTTAGAGCAGCCAAGACATCAGTGTCCCCGCCGGCGGGCGGTGACCAGTCTACCTGGATACACTTGTACTCTGCGTCGTGCAGGGCTTCCTTAAATGAGACCAGACCGATATTGATGGCCTTGAATTCCTTTTCGAAGAGTCCGTTTAAGATCATTATTTACCTCCCAGAATCTTGATAATTTCCACCGTAAGAAGACTGGCAGCGGCATTGGTCGGCATTACGATCGCCCCAGCTTCTTCCAGTTCCTTCTGCACCTTCTCCCGGTTTTGCGGGTCTTTATAAGTACCGGTGATTGAAGCGACAACCGAGAGGTGCCGTCCGGCCGCGGCGGCGATCTCTTTCGCCTCCTTAATAGCGGGACCCAGCTCCTGGCCCGGCTCCATGTTAGAGCCGTATCCCAGAACCACATCAAGAAGAATAACCGCGGTCTCGGGATCTTTCCCCTCTTCCACTATCCGTTTCTTTCTCAGCAGAAAGTCAATCATCGGATGGGGGCGGCCGACTGTAAACTCGTCCTCTCCCAGATCAACCACCGTATTTTCCTTGCTCTTCCAGATATCATCAAGCTTGAAGGCGGGATCGATCGGCGCCGGGCTGTAAACCGGCCCGATATCTTCCTTGAACATCAGCTGAGTCTCATCGCAGAGAGTTCCCCCACTGAAGAGGCCTCGAAGATACTTCTGCCCTTCCTTCATCTTTGCGGCTTCTTCGGCAGCCTGTTTAATGATCTCTTCTTTCCGGGCCTCGAGACTGGCCGGGACGCCTTCGGAAGATTCCCCCCGGGAGAGGGCTACCGCGATCAATCCGGCCTGTTCCAGATCCTTTGCCACGGTCGCGCCGGCGGCATTCATCACCTCCGGGTCGCCCCCGATCAGGATCGCCACTACCGGCTTCTTGAGGTCTTTTACTACATTCGCTACTTTCTGCAACACATCCGGCGCGGGCGGTTTCGAGACCAGGACAATCACATCGGTGGTTTCATCCGCCTCCAGGGCTTTGATACCCTCGATAAACATGATCCCCCCGATATCACTCTTGACATCTCGTCCACCGGTTCCGATCGCCTGAGAGATCCCGGCGCCCTGATTGCCGATGATACAGCTGACCTCCTGAAGGCCGGTACCGGACGCGGCCACGATACCGATGTTTCCACGCTTGACCACATTGGCAAAGCATAAAGGAGCGCCATTGATAATCGCGGTCCCGCAGTCCGGGCCCATCACCAACAAACCCTTATCACGGCCGTATTCCTTCAACTCCTTCTCCTTCTCGATCGAGATATTGTCGGAGAAGAGCATCACGTGGAGCCCCTTCTTCAGGCCCTCCATCGCTACGTCACCGGCGTATCGCCCGGCTACGGAGATGATCAGAACAGTGGAGTCAGGATCCTGGTCAAGCGCTCCCTCGATGCTCTTGGGCATATGCTCTCCGGACACTGACTTTTTCTGCTTGCTCTCGATCAGCAATTCTTCCGCCTTCACAATAACCTCATCCACCTTTGCTTTATCGCCGGCTTTACCCACGATCAGAAGATCGGTGTCAGTGGCATCCTTGAACATGTCAAGAAGCATATCCGAGGCAGCGAGGATCTGCTTATTCTCAGCTGTCCCCATCACCACGGTGGCATCCTCCACCCCTTCCATCTCGGTCAGGGCCCGGGCCACCAGCATCAGGCTTACCGAGTCATAATATTCCCCGGTCTTTATAATTCCTTTTACTGCCATCATTTCCCCCTTTTATTTTTACTTCGCAAAAATAAAATTTTGCAAGCATCAATCAGCGTTACAAATTAATTACAAAGTAAGTTTATTGTTCAAAATTTAATTTCAGAAAGATATACTACACTCCGATAAAATCGGAGTCACTAAAATTTTTTGCCGCAGGTAAAAAATATTTAATAGTTAATAAAAACCCCACTCCCATATCGCTGCCGGAACTTGCCCCCAGAGAAAGGAGGTTTTCGGTCCGCGCGTGAATACCGATTTTATCCCCCTTGATAAGTGAAGTTAACAGGTCTTTAAATCCCTCGAAGAGACAGCCGTCTCCAGCCAGGGAGATAAAGGAGTTTGATAGAAGATTGCCACCCCGGGAGACTTCAACAATCTCCTCTCGTAACTTCGACCGGTTCATATCATCAATCAATTCAATCAGGTTAAGGGCTACCAGAAGACCGGCAATAAAGTCATCCCCGCTCGGAGTAAGACCAAATCCCAACCCTTTAATCTTTTTAACACCACTTAGAATATTCTTCGCATCCGGTGCTGATTGATCCCGACCGCCAAAAATAGTCTGAGTACCTTCTTTTACTCTCTCGATAAAACCCCTCTCAAAGGAAGACGTAAAATTAGTCTCCCTATTTTGATCAATTAGAAAGGCCAGGCTCCCGGGGGGAGAGAGTTCCAGCAGAGCATCTTCAAAAGCTCCCAGATTTTCTCTCAGCCGTTGATTATCTACCGGTCCAGTTCCCATATGAGAATGAAAGATCAGCCTCTGGTAAAAAGGATATGCTCCGCCATTGATGGTTATGGTCCCCGGATCAATTCGGAGGATGACATCTATCAGCCCGGGATCAAGATCCTTTACAACGATATTGACCGGACCTCTTCCCACTTCCCCCGTGACCAACGCCACCAATCTCTCTCCATCGGTAAAATTGACCACTCTCTGGAATCGCGAATGGAGGGTATATTCTCCGGGAAAGATCCGGTCGCCAATGCTTACGATTTCAATCTTCTGGATCAAGACCACACCAACTGTGGTAACCTGTTCTTCGGTATTTTGAATGAACCACGAAGGTCACGAAGTACACGAAGAACTGTTGAGAAAAAACCAAGATACTGCTCATTTTTGAAATAATCTTCGTGATTGCAGTCTACCCCGAAGAATTCGGGGTGTTTTTCGTGGTTAATCACTTCTGTTTTCCCAGGGGGATCTCCCGAATGATCCTGCCATTCTCTCCCATATAAATCAGACGACTGGTACCGGGATCTATATAGACATTCCGCAGACTCTCTTCTCCCTCCTGGCGGCTTCGGTCGAGGATATTCCATTTTTTGGTCTGAGAATTATAGACATACGCGAAGGAATCGGTGGCCTTCCTCCCGGAGAAAGGATTAACCCAGATCACAAAAAGGTCATACCCATACTGATTGAGATGGGTGGAGGCCGGATCTCCTAAGCCCTTTATCTTCGGTTCGGGAAAAGCCCGCTTGATCGCGTCTATCGAATCGAACTCATCGGGTAGAGATGCCATATCGTCTATTCCAACGGGCGCGCGCACGGGCGGAGGGGACGGTTGGATGAAAGGTGTCGGCGGACTCGGGGTTCCTGATAATTCTATGGGGGATGGATATGGCCCTTCGGAGAAGCCGGGAGGAGGCTGGGCCTTCCCGGATCCTGCCATCAGTTTTTTTACCATATCCCCGGCCAGGAGCTGGATGATATCCTGGTCTGATCCGATCAGGACTGCCTTGCCTTCCGCTGACCAGGCGGTCCGACTACTCTCCGCCATTATCAGCCAGAGAGAGGCTTTCAATCGTTCACCCCATTCATACCGGTTCCCCCAATGCCACCCATCACACCGGCCCAGCACCAGTCCGTCCACTTCCAACACTCTCCCGATCTCCGCCAGCCGGGCAGCGGGCGGGATCCCGGAGGTAGGCAGAGAGTTATCCCTGAGAGTCCTGAGCATCAGATCACGATCAACCACCAGATAACCGGACTCCTCGCCAAGCAGCCCGGCAACCGCGGCTGCCAGCTTTTCTCCGGACCCCGTAAGCGGGGTCACGGTCAACCCTTCTTCGATCCTCTCTTCAGCCGGGGGTATTTTGAAATCAAGGACCGCCACCCGCCAGACCTGATCTGAAGGCCAATCTGTAACCAACGCCATCGAGTCAAGCCGATCGCGGGGACTAGAACAGCCATCCGCAAACATAGTCAACAGTATGATTGGTGTACTTAGTAACATTAATATTTTTATTCTTTTCATAAGTTAGCACCTTCGGCGCTAACTTAGTGGAAGTTCACTATCATTAACGCCAATTGAAAATTTTCACATTATAAATATTATTGCACAAGTATAGTTTATCAGTGAAACCATCTCAATAAAAGAATGGCCAAATCATTAAAAATAATTTGGTTCTGCGAAAGGTTGTATATTGCAATTGTTAGCAAACTGTGAGATACTTACATACATGTAAGTTAGCGCCTCCGGCGCTAACTTAATTGTTGAAATATTTTCTTTCCTCTCTCCAATAAAATTATGTTAATTATGGTTCAAAACATAAAAGTAGAGGTGACGCCTCTACTTTTATAAACAGGAGCATCGTAGATCATGCAGAAAGAAACAGCCGTACTGTCCATCCGTCAGATTGCCCGCAAGAGTCATCTTTCAGTCGGACAACTCCAAGATATCAAACAGCTAATCCTGGATCGGGGAAACTTTACCGAAGAGAGAGTAATGAGGGAGCTCGCCTGGTTCTGTCTGAAACTGGGTATTGCCGATTACTACTTCAAATATACCCCGATTGAAGATATCGCCCAGCATATCGAATCCCTCCGGGCTACCCGGATCATCTCCGAAAACTCTGGCGGGAAAACGGTTACGTTCCAGTTTTTTTCCGAGCAGGGAGAGCGCGGTACCTACATGGTCGAGGATGACTATGACCAGACCCGGGCGCTTAAGGAGAGGATCGAGGCTCATTACCCCAGCTTCCGACTCCAGAGCTATCGGTGCAAGGGATATCCTCTCCGATTTTATCTGGTTACTAAACCGTGCTTCCCACCGCGGAAGGGGAAAGAGGAGATGACTTTCGATGAGGCGGCTTCCCGGGAGTTTATGGAGACTTCCCCAAAAAAGACCATCGACCGATACCGGAGGATCTGGAAGAAGGTACAGGGATGCGATGTTCCCCAGATCGCGTTTTCGGAACTGCTCCAGCAGGGAGAGACCAGGATCAAGGTGGGGATGGGGCTTGACGCGGCCCGGGGGTTTTTTACCAACTATACTTTCATCATGAAAAAACACCGGGGCCACATCAACCGGGAATACGTGGAGCCGTTTGCCGACGGGACGGTGATCTTCTCCTTCTACCTCGATCGGTTAACCGATGAGGTTGAACTCGAGCGGCTCTTTCAAGACATCACGATGGCGACGATCCTCCGCCCCGGTCCGCTTGCCGAGCTCTTCTACTCCGGCGCGTTCAGTGCGGAGGAGACCATGTACGCCGTGGCCGCGACCAACTTCGCCCATCAATTTCTTACTTCTTATACCGAAGAATATGTCCACCTCTCCGGGGCACTGAAAGAGAAACCGGAGCTGTTGGGACTCCTCTCTGTCTTTAAGACCCACCTGGCCAAAGACACTTACCATGAGAACCGGGTGGATGGAGTAATTTTGAAATATCATGAGATCGTGAGGGAGCTCTTTCAAGATTTCTTCAACCGGTTCTTCCCCGGGCTGGACCATTCAGACCGGTCCGATCTCAAGCTGGACCGGATCCGAAAGAGGATCGATGGAGAGGTCTCTTCGGAGATCGCCCGCCATATTCTTGAATCGGTGATAACTTTCAACCGGTCCATCCTTAAGACTAACTTCTTCAAGCGGGAGAAGGTCTGCCTGTCGTTCCGACTCGACCCGGCATTCCTTAACCCAGTTGACTATCCGGAGAAGCCCTACGGAATCTTCTTTCTTTGCGGCAAGGGGTTTCGGGGTTTTCACATCCGGTTCCGGGATATCGCCCGGGGAGGTATCCGCCTGGTCCGCTCGCCAACCCCGGCCGATTACGACATCAACTCCGATTTCATCTTTGACGAGAACTATAACCTGGCCCACACCCAGCAGAGGAAGAATAAAGATATCCCGGAAGGAGGATCCAAGGGAGCCATCCTTCCCGCATTGGAATTCGGGGAGGGAGGAGAGAATGTCTTCCGCCACTATATAGACGGCCTCCTCGACCTGCTGCTGCTCCCTCATCCCGAGATAGTTGACTATTACGGCCGGGAAGAGATTCTCTTCCTTGGTCCCGATGAAGGAACGGCGGAACTGATGAACTGGGCCGCTCTCCACGCGAAGAGACGGGGCTACCGTTACTGGCGTGCTTTCACCACCGGAAAGGCGCCGGAGCTCGGCGGCATTCCTCATGATATCTACGGCATGACCACCGAGGGAGTCCACCAATATGTAATCGAAACCCTCCGGGAACTGGGGTTAAAAGAGAAGGCGATCAGCAAATACCAGACCGGAGGACCGGATGGAGATCTGGGGAGCAATGAAATCTTGATCTCCCGCGACAGGACGATGGCAGTGATCGATGGGAGCGGTGTTCTCTACGATCCGGATGGCCTCAACCGCGCCGAACTGAAGAGGCTAGCCCGGCGGAGGTTGACCGTTAAAGATTTCAACCGTACAAAACTCTCCCGGGGAGGATTCTTAGTGGGGGTGAAAGAACGGGACATTAAACTCCCCGATGGGACCACTGTCTCCAACGGAACCGAGTTCAGGAACAATTTCCACTTCTATCCCGGCCTGGCCGTCGACCTCTTTGTCCCCTGTGGGGGCCGGCCGAAAGCGATCAGGATCGGAAACTGGCGTGAATTCTTCAGTAAAGATGGAACTCCCCGGGCCCGGATTATTGTCGAGGGAGCCAACCTCTTCATCACCCAGGATGCCCGCCTCCAGTTGGAGGAAGAGGGCATCATCCTCTTCAAGGACGCCTCCGCCAACAAGGGAGGGGTCACCTCATCATCGCTGGAAGTGCTGGCCTCGCTGGCACTGGCGGATGATGAGTTCCCGCGACTGATGACAACTCCGCCCGGGAAACGAGAACCAGCCTTCCGGCGACAATATATCCAGGAGATAATCGAGATCGTCAGGAAGAACGCCGGCAATGAGTTCAGAGCATTATGGAGAGAGTACAAAGCTTCCGCCCGGCCCCTCTCGACTCTCTCCGATCTCTTGAGCAACAATATCAACCGGGTGACCGATAAAGTCTATCGTTCATCGCTCTATGAAGACCGAAGACTTCGCGAAACCATCATACAGAGCCACTGCCCGCTGTCTCTGGTCAAGCGGGTGGGAATGAAGACAATAATGAAACGGGTTCCGGAGATATATCTACGATCAATCTTTGCCTCCGCCCTAGCTTCTTCTTTCGTCTATCAAAAAGGCCTGGAAGCCGATGAGATTGATTTCCTGGATTTCGTCAATAGACAAACCAGCAACGAAGATTAGAGCGACTACTCTTAGAACAACCATTCCGGAAGAAAAAACAATTACCTTTCATGAATACTTGGAAGCCGAATATCATAGTGGTAGGCGAGGGGCCGGCCGGATGTTACGCTGCCTAAACCGCAGCGGAGAAAGGACTGAACTGCTGGCTATTGGAGGAGCACACGGCGATCGGGCTCCCCCGGCACGATCCGGGATGGCTGATCGAATCCCCCTTCACCGAACAGCTCGCCGATCGGATCAAGAAGAACATCCGGATCCGGAGGATGACCGCCTTCCGAGTCCGCGATCCTTTTACCGGAGAGGTTCGGGAAGAGATACCCGGCGGGGGATACATAGTTCGCCGGGAGCTGCTGGAGCGGGAACTGGCAATCCAGACCGCCAACGCCGGGACCCAGATATTACTGAATACCCGCTGCACGGGGTTCTTGAAGGAAAACGGCCGGGTGATCGGGGTGAAGACGGACCGGGAGGATCTCCCAGAACTGCGGGCCGGGGTGGTGATCTGCGCGGATGGGCTCCATTCCGCCCGGGATGGTCTGGCAGCCGGAGAGATCACGTCGGATGAAAACCTCGACTTCGGCGCCGGGCTTAATCTCGAGCTGGCCCACCTGAAGAATGTTAAACCCGACACGGTGAAACTTTATCTTAGCAAGACCGACCGGAACCTGAACTACAAGCACCTGGTAATCCACGAAGAACACAAAGAAAAACATAAAAAAGCTTTAAAATTATTACTTCTTATTTCCAACTTCCTTCGTATTCTTTCGGAATAGTTCAGCCGCGGCCATCCCTTCCCGGATATCCCCATGAGAGAGGCTCATCGAGTGCATTATATTGCCCTGCTCATGGAGGCGCACCGCAGCGGGTGCCAGGGCCTCCGCGGACGTCGTTACCGTGGGAAGAGGCCTGTAAACCACTTCCATCAGGGAGACGGCAAGCTCAGCGGTTTCTTTATCAACCGCTGCCACTATGGCAATTGTGTCTCCCCGGAAGCGGACCCGGTCTTCACAGAGAACCGGCCAGTTATCGCCGATAATCCCGAATCCGTTATGCCCGGGCACATCCTTCCAGGTCAAAACCGCCTCTACCCCGGGGAGTTCCCGCGCCACGTCAACATTGAGGGAGACAATTTATAAGTTAGCGCCTGCGGCGCTAACTTAGTCTTGAAACAAGACCGAAGTGACTATAGATAGTCAGCACCTACAGGTTTTTTGGAAAGTTTCAATCCGGCTCTTGCCATCGTCTCCCTCATCTCCGCCAGCATAGTTTCGGCCCGTTTCCGGTCGGTTATGTCTACCACAAAAACCAGGACTTTTGAGAGGGTATCTTCACTTCCGGGGACGACCATAATCTTCAGGTATATATCTCTTCTCTCCCCTTGCAGCGTGAATACGATGGTCTCTTCTTCAAAAGTTGTTTCACCCTCGGCCAGGGCAATCAATTCCTCCCGGAAGACCCGGTAAGATTCCTCATGAAAGATTGACATAAGCCCGTCGGAAAAATCCTCTATCCCTGCAGCCCCGTAAAGTCGCAGGGTGGCTGGATTGGCATATGTCCTCTTTACCAGGACGGCGCATTTCGCCACCGCTTCCGGGTGGTGTTCAAAATAGCCGCGGAAATCGCTGATACCCGTATGCCGGATATTGCTGAAGAACGTCTGCAATTTCGACATATCATTCTCCGAAAAAGCGAGGGGCGAATCTTCAAAGATCTGCCGGTATGACTCCACTCCCCCCGCCGGTGCCGGTTTTGCCAGCGGTTTTTCCGGGGCGGTTTCTGGTAGCTGCTCCGCCAGGTCACGCAACAGACTCAGTTCACTTCTAAGTTGATCGTCAGTTTTTCCGTCATCCGGAACCAGATGGTCTTCAATCAGGCTCCGAATTCGAGAAATCTCTCCGATCAGTTCATCGCGGGTTTTGGTGTCATTTTTCATAGTAGAAACCCCTTGATAGTAATTTGGGAACTTAGCTTCGCTACTTTTTTAACCGCGGATTAAGCGGATTATGCTGATTAAAAGAAAAAGAAATCCGCCTAATCTGCTTAATCCGCGGTTTATTGTCCCGATACTTTTTATTGAACAAATCGGGATCCCAAAGTATTTCGGGAGAAAATTCCGAAGCAAGAACTTAGCTCTCACTACGCTCGGGCAACTTTACCTCTAATGAAAGCATTAGAATTTAAAATACTCCCCTCTCCTGCCTTCCTTAGGGGTTATTGCTTTTTCGCACTCCCGGAATGAAATAGTTTTGATAACATTTTCTGATTTTTTTCTGCGCTCTCGGCGTCTCCGCAGTGAAAATGTCTATCATTCTGTCTTCATTTTTCCTTCAATCACGGGGAAATAAAGGTTTTGGACATACATCGGAGTGAAATCGGGGTAGACGGTCAATTCAATATAGTCGATCCGCCGGGTGATCTCCTCCGCTCCATCCCGCCGGGCTTTTGAGAGAAGCATCTGCTTGGCGCCGATCCCGGCGGCATTCCCGACCTGAGTGAATCTCCCCCGGTTAAGTTCCGGGAACATTCCGATCAGGCAGGCATTTCCCACATCGATATAGCTGCCAAACGCCCCGGCGATAATAAATTCATCAATTGCATCCGCCCCGATCCCGGCCTCCTTTAAAAGAACATCTACCCCGGCCCGCATCGCCGCCTTGGCCAGTTGAACCTCATAGACATCTTTCCTGGTCACCACTATTGCACGCCCATGAACAGTCTCCTCCCCCGGAACCAATC
>Ga0208905_1000096_pt1 | contig 42646 bp, 36 predicted proteins | sample AntAceMetag02UKS_FD_184776 | JGI IMG/M metagenome (GOLD analysis project Ga0208905, IMG submission 184776) | Saline lake microbial communities from Ace Lake, Antarctica - Antarctic Ace Lake Metagenome 02UKS (SPAdes) (version 2) | ecosystem: Environmental > Aquatic > Non-marine Saline and... | reverse complement strand
CGCCAACGCGATCTTCTCTTTTGCTTCCTTGCTTACGTGCTTTACTTCTAAAAATATCTCATTTGCATTGGCTCGATCTTTTGGTATATTTACTTCCAGTTGGAGCTCAATAAATACTTGCATGGGGCTTACCTCCTGAGGCTTTAATTTGCTGATTAAATCTACCTCAGTGTAATGCCCCATGCTTTTTATTTCAAGTCTACCTCAAGAAAATGGGACGCTCTTAAAATATTTTATAAAATTCCGATACAGGAACTTTATTGTAGCCGCCGACCGGAAAATTTCCAATAGTTATTCCTGCTCGCCGGTATTTTTTCTTTTCCGAAATTTTGTCAGTGAGATCTCTTTTTCAAAACGAATTTTAGAGGGACGCCTTCAAACCCGAATGCCCGGCGGAGTGTGTTCTGGAGGTATTTTTCATAGTTCTCCGCCAACAACCCAGGGTCGTTGACGAAGAGGCGGAAGACCGGGGGGGCGGTCTTGACCTGGGTGGCGTAGAAGATCCTGAATTTCTTGTGTTTTCTTCTCCGGGCGGAGACCTGTTTCTGTGCCTCCTGGAGGACCCGATTGAGAACCCCGGTGCTGATCATCTGTTCGCGCTGCCCGGAGACGTAGATGACGGCCTCCATCAACTCCTTAATTCCGCGTCCGGTCAAGCCGGAGAAGAAGACCATCGGCAGAAACCCGGCGAACTGCAATTGGTGCCTGACCATCTCCTGATACTCCGGCCGGGAGAGGGAGCCGGCCAGGTCCCATTTATTGACTCCGAGGATGCACCCTTTGCCGGCGGTAAGCGCCAGCTTAATAAAGATGGCATCGACCCGGGTTGGGGGTCGAGGGGTTTCGAGAAGGAGGAGAACCAGATCTGCTCTCCTGATCCCTCTCTTTGTCCGACTGAGGCTGAAGAAGTCCAGCGCCGATTGGGAATGAGACCTTCGCTGCAGGCCCGCCGTATCGATCAGGGAGAACTCCCTTCCCTCCCAGTGAAAGGGCGAATCGACTGCGTCCCGGGTTGTTCCGGGAACCGCGTCCACCACCACCCGGTCGTCGCCGATCAGACGGTTGACCAGGGTCGATTTTCCGACATTGGGGCGTCCCACAATAGCAAGTGAGGTCGGAAGGGTCTCGGAAGGAGGCAGGTAGTGGGGAACCTCCTCAACGATGGCGTTTAAGAGGTCGTTGATTCCCAGCCCGTGGGTGGCGGATATGGTGAGGCAGTGATCAAAACCGAGCCGTGTGAAGTCGCTCCCCCCCAGTTCCAGCTCGGCGTTGTCCGCTTTATTGACCGCTACGATGATGGACTTACCCTGTCGGCGGAGAAGTGTCGCCACCTCTTCGTCCAGCGGGGTAAGCCCATCCTGGACATCGACGACCAGCAGGCATAATGCCGCTTCTTCAATCGCCACTTCCACCTGCCGGGCAATCTTTGGATTTAAACCCTGCCGGCCGCCGGGGATCAGTCCTCCGGTATCCACTACTTGAAAACAGGTTTTATCCCAGAGAACATCTCCGTAAATCCGGTCCCGGGTGGTTCCGGCTTCGCTATGGACGACCGCCACCCGGTGTCCGATCAGCCGGTTGAAGAGGGTGGATTTTCCTACGTTAGGGCGCCCGATAATCGCGATCAGCGGTGGAGTATATTGTTGTTCAAAGGCTTTCATTTGATACTTGACTATACTTTAATGAGGCTTTGGTATGCGCAGTTCTTTCAATGTCCTTATAAGGTAAACACCCCCGGAGACGACAGTAAAGAGAGCCGTGATGTATAGGGCGACCCAGGTTAAAAGGTGGGGCGGATAATGAGGATGGATAAGGATCCAGACCACAGTCGCCATTAGGAGAACGGCCGCGGTCTTTCCCCACCAGTTCGGTCTTATCTGGATGGTTCCCCGGGACCAACGCTGGTGAAGGAAGAGGGAGATAACAAGCAGGAACAGGTCCCGGCTGATCACGATCAAAACGAACCAAACCGGAATTCGGAAGATATCTCCTACCCCCAACGCTAAAATGATAATTGTACTATCCAGCAGGATTTTATCAGCCAGCGGGTCGAGTAGAGTCCCGAGCCGGGTCTTTTGGTTCCCGGACCGGGCCAGGTAACCATCCAGACCATCACTTAAGACAGCAAGCGCGAAAATAACCAGGGCGGCGCTATAATACCCGGTCTCTCCGGTACGACCATAGAGGAGCAACGCTATTAACAAGAAGGGTACCGCCACGAGACGGCCAATAGTTATCTTATTCGGGAGGTTCATTTAGAACTTAGCCCTCACTTCGTTCGGGCAATGTTCTAAAGTGCCTAAAGTGAACTAAAGTGAGCTAAAGTGACTAAAGTTAAAAAACTACTCGTCGCCACCAAAGTAGGGACGCTATAGCAGCAATTTATTTCTGAATTCGGTCTATATATGCCAATGCCTTCTCCAACCGACTCAATACCCTCTCTCGTCCTAATAAGAGGAGGATCTCGAAGATCCCCGGACTGTCTTTCTGGCCCGTTATCGCAACCCGGAGAGGGTGAATAAGATCACCGCCTTTAATCCCCCGTTGAGCCATCAGTCCCCGGAGAGCTTTTTCCAGTCCTTTCTCGGTAAACGGTTCGACCGAAGCGATCTCTTTTTTGACCTCGGTAAGGATTCCCCCAACGCCCTCTCCAGTCCAGTACTTCGATACCGCCGCCGGGTCATAGATTATTTCCCGGTCGATGAAGTAGCCGGCTTGAGCTGTAAAATCCTTGAGACTCTTTAACCGATGTCCCAGCAAGGAGACGATCGATTTAAGTCTCTCGCGGGGAACCGTCCCCCATTCCGTATCCGCCAGAAGAGGCTGGAGCCGGGTTACCAGTTCCTCGGGAGAACTCTTCCGTATATACTGCCCGTTCATCCAGAGGAGCTTCTGATAATCAAAGACCGCGCTTCGCCTGATTACCTTCTTCAGGGAAAACTGTTCCACCAGTTCGGAACTGGTCAACAGTTCCCGGTCTCCGCCGGGCGACCAGCCCAGCAGCGCCAGATAGTTCCTCAGGGCTCCCGGCAGGAATCCTCCTTCCCGGAACGCGCGCAGGGAGGTGGATCCATGTCGTTTGCTGAGAGGGGACTTGTCTTCACCCAGGATGAGCGGCAGATGGGCGAAAGAGGGCGGCGTCCAGCCCAGGGCTTGATAGAGAATGAGCTGCTTGGGTGTGTTGGGGATATGGTCCTCTCCCCGGATGACGTGGGTTATCCCCATCTCGTGATCGTCCACCACACAGGCAAAATTATACGCCGCCGAACCGTCGGATTTCAAAAGAACGATATCCTTCAGTTCATTGCCGGATACGGTAATCGGACCGTAAACCAGATCGCGAAAGGTGATATCGGCCGGCATGACTTTGAGTATAACTGCTGTCCCGCCCGCGCCATCCGGCTCACTCCGGTAGGCTTTTCCTTCCCGGAGGAGATTCAGGGCATGGTTACGGTAGAGATTGAACCGCCGGGATTGGAAGATTGGGCCCTCATCCCAGTCCAACCCCAGCCAGCGGAGTTCCTCAATGATCTCGTCGCCCAGCTCTTCCTGCGATCGTTTCCGGTCGGTATCCTCGATCCGGAGGATGAAAACCCCTCCCCTCCCCCGCGCGAAGAGCCAGTTGAAGAGGGCCGTTCGAACCCCGCCGACGTGGAGAGAACCGGTAGGACTGGGGGCGAAACGGACCCGGATATGATTATCACGCGTGGTCGTACCCATCTTGAAGTGCCGCCTGATTGATCGCCAGGAGGTCGCGGTGACGGGAGGGAAGAAACTCCTGTAATGCCAGTTGGACCGCGGAAAGGGTGAGAAGAGATGAGTGACGGATATATGATCCCAGCATGGCCATGTTGGCTGCTTTGATATTTCCTAATTCTTCGGCAATCCGGTTGGCCGGGATCCGTAACTCGATCAGATCTTGCCGGCCGGTCGGTTCATCAACCATGGAACTGTTAATTATGAGAAGACCGCCATCCCGTACCTTCTGGGCGAACTTGGCGAGGGAAGGACTGTTCATGACCAGGCAGGCATCGGGCCGGGCTATAATCGGAGAAGCGATCTCCCCCTCGGAGATGATCACGTGGCAGTGGGCGGTTCCTCCTCTAACCTCGGCCCCGTAGGAAGGAATAAATGTTACATTTCTCCCCATCGCGAGGCCGGCCTGGATGGTGATCTTTCCCGCCAGCATGATTCCCTGGCCACCGAAACCGGCGATAATAAATCTCTCCATTTTAATTTATCTCCGAAAAGTTAAACTTAAATTTTATTCGTCTTTAATAATGCCAAGGGGAAACGCTGGTATTACTTCTTCGGTTAACCGTTTAATGCTCTCGACTGGAGAAAGCCGCCAGTAGGTGGGACAGGGAGAGAGTACCTCCACCAGAGAAAATCTTCTCCCTTCAATCTGATTCTGAAAAGCTTTTTTAATGTATTGCTTGACCTTGATAATATTGGCCGGTGTATCGAGTGCCCCCCGGGCGATAAAGACGGTTCCATCAAGGGGAGCCATCATCTCGCAGACCTTGAGGGGAGGTCCGGCCTCCTGGAAACTCCTCCCCCCTGGAGTAGTGGCGGTCTCCTGATCGATCAAGGTCGTTGGGGCCATCTGCCCCCCGGTCATCCCGTAGATTCCGTTATTGACAAAGATAACCGTTATCTTCTCACCCCGGTTGGCGGCGTGAATAATCTCCGCGGTCCCGATCGCGGCCAGGTCTCCGTCTCCCTGATAGGTAAATATGATTAAGTCCGGGCGGACCCGCTTCATCCCGGTTGCTACCGCCGGCGGACGTCCGTGCGCGGCTTCAGTAACATCAAAGTTGAAGTAATCGTACGCTAAGACAGCGCACCCGACCGGGGCGATTCCCACTGTCCGTTCCCTGATTCCCAGTTCATCGATTACCTCGGCGATAAGACGATGGACCGTTCCGTGTCCGCACCCGGCACAGTAATGGGTGGGAACATCCCGCAGGCTCTCGGGGCGCCGGTAGATCGTTTCCCGGTTATTCTCTTTCATGATAAAATATATTTTCGGGCGGCCTCTTCGATCTCTTCGACCGTCAGGATTTCTCCTCCACCGTAGCCGAAGAACTCAACCGGACAGTTTCCGTTGACCGATAGACGAACGTCCTCCACCATCTGGCCGTAATTCATCTCAACTGTCAAGAATGTCGATGACGTTCGGGCTAATTCCTTGATTTTTTTCGTTGGAAACGGCCAGAGCGTGATCGGCCGGAGAAGGCCAACAGCATACCCTTCTTGCCGGAGATTTTTGATCACCTCCCGGCAGAGCCGGGCGGTGATCCCGTAGGCTACCAGGATCAGAGTCGCGTCAGAGGTCATAAAGTCTTCATATCTAACTTCCTTCTCCTGAATGGTCCGATAACGGCCCTGCAGCTTCCGGTTGTGGGCATCAAGAGCCCCCGGCTTTAAAAAAAGGGATTTTATCACCCGGGGAGAGCGCCCGCTGGCGCCACCGAGGATCCAATCTTTTTGAGGAAGGTCTGTCGGCTCCGGATGGGTGATAGAGACCGGCTCCATCATCTGCCCGAGAATACCGTCACCCAGAATAAGAACCGGTGTCCGGTACCGGTCGGCCAGGTTAAAGGCCAGGAAGGTTGTATCGGCAAGTTCCTGGACTGAGGCTCCGGCCAGGACCGGGGTCCGGTAATCACCATGTCCCCCACCCCGGGTCGCCTGGAAGTAGTCTGACTGGGACGGACCGATGTTCCCCAGCCCCGGCCCTCCCCGGGACATGTTAACGATCACCGCCGGCAGTTCGCAGCCGGCCAGATAGGAGATGCCTTCTTGTTTGAGACTGATCCCGGGGCTCGAAGAAGAGGTCATCGCCCTGACCCCCAACGCGGACGCGCCGAAGACCATGTTGATCGCCGCCAGCTCACTTTCGGACTGGATAAAGACCCGGCCCTCCTCCGGCATTCGCGCGGCCATATATGCCGTCAGCTCATTCTGGGGAGTGATCGGATAACCGAAGTACGCCCGGCAGCCGGCCTGGATCGCCGCCTCTCCGACGGCCTCATTCCCGCAGATAAGAATCGGTTCGGCTTTTTCTTTCTTCTTCATATTATTTATATATGGTGATCGCCACATCGGGGCAGATGGTGACGCAGAGTCCGCATCCGGTACATTCATCCGGCCGGGCGCTGTAGGCTGGGTAGGCGCCGTATTTATTTATCCGTTCCCCGATGGAGATTATATCCTTCGGACAAACTTCAACACATAAGGCGCAACCCTTACAACGGTCCTGATCTATAAATATCTTCGGCATTGTTCAAAACTAGCCCGATTTATGCCTGCCTGTCGACAGACAGGAATAAATCGGGCTACGGGCAATCTTTTTTTAGGAAGTTAGCACTCTATAACGCTCCCGGAGAGATTTCAACCTGAATTATTCGTAAATTCGCGAATAATCCGGGGTAACTATTTCTTCTTCTTGGTTAGACGGTAATGGGAACGCCCTCCCCAGTTCAGCTTACTTCGGAGAATCCCGTAATAACTAAAACCGGGGGCGGTCAGCAGATGGAGCTGTCTCCTCCCCTTTTGGACAACCACCTCGTCTCCCGACTGGAGCGGGAAGCCGATCTGGCCATCGACGGTCAGATAAGTCCCATCCGGTGTGGTCATTATCTTAATCCGGATGATCCGGCGTCCTCCGAAAATAATTGGTCGATTGGTCAGGGTATGGGGGCAGATCGGGTTCAGCAGAAAGGCGTCCGTTTCCGGGCTGATGATCGGTCCCTGAGCGGAGAGAGAATATGCGGTCGATCCGGTCGGGGTAGCCACAATGATCCCGTCCGCCATATAGGAGGTCAGATAGTCGTCATCCACAAACGCTTCCATGTGAATAACTCTGGCCAGGCCGCCTTTCCCGATGACTATATCATTGATCGCGGTAAAGGTCTTGGTATCCTTCCCTTTCCGCCGGCAGAAGCCATCCAGCGTATTTCTCTTCTGCACAATTAACTTATCCCGAAGCAGATCCTCCAGGGCCCGGTCCGCATCATTGAGGCGGACTTCAGTCAGAAAACCCAGTCCCCCCAGGTTTATCCCCAGCAAGGGGATCTTCTTGCGGTTTAATTGACGGTAGGCCCGGATCATAGTCCCGTCCCCGCCCAGTATTACCAGGGCATCTGTCGCCCGGTCGATCTCCTCCAGAGAGAAGGCGGCGTCTTCACGATGAAGGACGGCTGCCAGTTCCTTCTCGAAACGGACGTCCACTCCCCGGTCCTTCAACCAGGCGCCGATCTTTTTAGCCTGCCGCCGGGCGTTTCGCTTGTCCAGGTTGGCTATTATTCCCATCGTCTTCATTTTATAAATTAACTCCCGAAGTTTACCCCGTCCCCGCCCCGAGGCCTTAATCGGGGTTTATCGGGGGTCGTTACTTTATTAAATAGCACAAAAAACTCTTTGTTGCCAGCCGGGCCGATTAGAACCGATTGAGAGATACCCTCAGCCCTCAACCCGATTCGGGCGGAAAAATCTTTTATCTCTTCAATCACCCTTCGGTGAACCTCGGAGTCACGGACTAATCCTCCCCGCTTGACCTCATTCCGTCCGGCTTCAAACTGAGGCTTGATTAAAGCTAGGATGAGACCGTTCGTTTTCAGCAGATTGCCGCAGGCCGGCAGTATTTTGGTCAGAGAGATAAAAGAAACGTCAACGGTGATTATATCCGGTGTTTCCGGGAGATCGTCCCCGGTCAGATACCGGGCATTCATCCCCTCTTTCACAATTACCCGGGGATCTTGCCTGAGCTTCCAGGCCAGTTGTCCTTTACCGACGTCCAGGCTATAGACACGCCGGGCCCCCGCCTGCAGGACGCAATCGGTAAAGCCGCCGGTCGACGCACCTATATCCAGGATTACTTTTCCCGCGACTTCCAGGCCGAAGGCATCGAGAGCTCCCTTCAGCTTCTCCCCTCCCCGCCCGACATATCGGGGTTTTTCTTTAACCCGGATGACGGCGTCCACCGGGACCTCCCGCCCCGGTTTATCGACCCGACGATCATCAACAAAGACCCACCCCGCCCGAATGCTCCGTTGGGCCTGCTCCAGACTGACCGCATAACCTTGATCAACCAGGAGTAAATCCAGCCGCATCTTCACTTTTTTCAAGGATAAAACGTTCCTCCACTTGTTTCGCTATAATCTCCGGGGTAAGGCCGCAGTCCTGCCGCAATCGCGGGATCGGTCCATGCTGAATAAATTGATCGGGGATTCCCAGGCGGAGGATCTGGAGGCCCCCCAACCCGGCCTCATCCAGGCATTCCCAGATCGCCGTGCCGAAGCCGCCGGACAGGGCATGCTCAGCCAGGGTTACAATCATCTTCCCTTGCCGGCCGGCTTCCAACAACAGTTCGTGGTCGAGTGGCTTGATGAATCGCGCGTTAACTACTCCGAAATCCAACCCCCGGGCTTGAAGCAGTTCCGCCGCCTGGGCGGCGGTTCCGACCATCTCCCCGATTGCCCAGATAACGCCGTTAGAACCTTTGCGGATGATCTCGGCGCGCCCCACCGGGATCGGGGAGAAGGAAGGCTTCACCCAGTGTAATCCGGTCTCCCCCCGGGGGTAACGGAGAACGGAAGGGCCGGGATGAGAGAGCGCCGTGGCCAACAGGGCCGGCAACTCCCGTCCATCTTTCGGCTGCATGATGATTATATTGGGTATGATCCGGAGAAACCCGATATCAAAAACGCCATGATGGGTGGGGCCATCTTCCCCCACCAGGCCAGCCCGGTCAACCGCCATCACCACCGGCAGGTTCTGGAGACAGATATCGTGAACGATCTGATCGAACCCACGTTGCAGGAATGTGGAGTAGATGGCTGCGACCGGTTTCAGACCAAGAGCCGCCATCCCCGCCGAGAAGGTTAGCGCGTGTCCTTCCGCGATCCCGACATCAAAAAAACGATTGGGAAAGCGTTTTGCGAAGGGCACCAGTCCGGTCCCGGAGGCCATCGCCGCGGTGACAGCGACTATCTTCCGGTTTTTCTCCGCCAGCGAAATCAGAGCTTTCCCAAAGACCTGGGAATAAGAGAGCGTCTTCTTAGGACTGAGGGCTTCCCCGGTCTTGATGTCAAACGCACCCGGACCGTGAAAGCCCTCGGGGTTTTTCTCGGCCGGGGGATAGCCTTTTCCCTTCTTGGTCAAAACATGGAGCAGGATAGGATCATCCATGTTTTTAATATTATTAAATATTTTAATCAGGGATCCCAGGTTATGGCCGTCAACCGGCCCGAAGTAGCGGTACCCGAAGTCTTCAAATATGCCCCCTGGTGTGATCAGATGTTTCAGCGCGTCCTCCAGCCGGTGGGTGACATCCACCATCCGAAGTCCGATAGATGGGATCTTCCGTATCGCCAGCTCGATCTCGTGTTTCAGACGGTTGTACGCGGGGGCCGAGATCAGCCGGTTTAAATGGTGGGAGAGTTCACCTACACTGGGGGAGATAGCCATCTCATTGGCGTTCAAGACCACTAGGATATTTCCGGCGACGTTGGCTCTTTGATTCAAGGCTTCCAGGGCCAACCCTCCGGTCAGGGAACCATCACCGATGCAGGCGATGATCTTCTCATGTCTTCCCTCATGGTCCCGGGCCACGGCCATACCCAGCATCGCTGAGAGAGAGGTGCTAGCGTGCCCGGTTCCGAAAAAGTCATAGGGGCTCTCCTCTATCTTCGGAAACCCGCTCAACCCCCCGTATTGACGGAGGGTGGAGAACCCTTCCCGTCGTCCGGTCAGTATTTTATGGGCGTACGCCTGGTGGCCGACATCCCAGATCACCTTATCATGGGGGAGATCGAAGACGTAATACATGGCGAGTGTGAGTTCCACCACCCCGAGGCTGGATGCCAGGTGACCTCCTGTTCGCGAGACTACCCGGATGATTTCTTCCCGGATCTCCTCCGCCAGGAGTGAAAGCTCTGCCACGCTGAGTCTCTTCAAGTCGGCCGGGCTGTTGATTTTTTTCAGGTAATTACTCACGGAGAGTCTCTTCCCGATCCATCTCTTCGTTATCCGGGCCCAGATCTACTTCCAACGGCCTCGTCTCCGGGGACGCCCCGGCCGGCTTCTTCAATATCTCAATCCTTTTCTCCGCCTGATTAAGTTTCTCCAGGCAGGACCGAGCCAGCCCGATACCTTCTTCATATTTCCGCAAGCTTTTTTCCAGCGGCATCTCTTCCTCCTCCATCTCCTCCACCAGTTTTTCCAATTGCTTGAGCGACTGATCGAACTTTATCTCTGACATAAGATTTTTTCCTCCAAGAATTGAGCGCTTCACGCTAAATAAGATTATTTTCGAGTAATCTCACGGACCACGGAGATGAAACTCCCCTTCTTGAGCCGGGTCTCTACCAGTTCGCCCGGTTTCAGCATGGTGGACGATGTTATTATCCTACCATCACTCAACCGCCGGGTAAAGCCGTATCCCCGGGAGAGGACAGAGAGTGGACTCAATGATTTTAGTCTCCACTGGAGGGCGTTGATATTCTGACGTTCCAGCCGAAGACGGTGCCTGATTATACGATCCAACCGGGCATTCAATTCATCCAGTTGTTGCTGGGACTGCCGCAGCACCCGTCGGGGATCGTGGAGGGATGCGCTTCTGAAAGCTCGCTCTACCCGCTCCCGGAAGAGGTTAATCATGTGTTCCATGATCCGGTCAAGGCGTCGTTGGAGACGCCGCACGTCATCCAGCAACTTACTCTTTTCCGCTACCACCAATTCAGCGGCCGCCGAGGGAGTGGGAGCTCTGAGATCGGCAACCAGATCCGAAAGCGTCCAGTCTATCTCATGCCCTACCGCGGAGATCACCGGAATCCGGGAAGCGAAGATACTGCGCACGACCTCCTCCTCGTTAAAAGCCCAGAGGTCCTCCAGGCTCCCCCCGCCCCGGCCTATAATGATGACTTCGACGTTCTTCCATTGATTGAACTCCTCCACCGCCCGGGCGAGTTCAGCGGCGGCGCCTTCACCCTGAACCGGAACCGGATTGACAATGACCCGGAGAGAGCCGAACCTCCGGTTGATAACCTGCAGGATGTCACGAAGGGCGGCGCCGGTCGGAGAAGTAATAACACCGATCCGGGAGGGATAGCGGGGGAGCGGCTTTTTATGGGAGGCGTCAAAGAGCCCTTCCAATGAGAGTTTGATCTTGAGCTGTTCCAGAGCGAGCTGGAGCGCGCCAACTCCCCGCGGTTCCAGGCGATTGACGATCAACTGGTAGTTCCCCCGCGGTCGATAGACACTGATTCGTCCCCAGGCTGTTACCTCCAGACCATCTTGCAGCTCAAATCGGATCCGCCGCGCGTCGTCACGGAAGAGAACCGCGGAGAGCTGGTTTCCGGTGTCCTTGATCGTGAAATAGATATGTCCGGAAGACGGCCTCCGGAGGTTGGAGAGTTCTCCCACCACTCCGACCCGGACAAATCGTACTTCCAGAAGCTTCTTTATCCGGCCGGTAATCTCGGTGACTGTATAGATGTTCGACGTCGGACGTTCATTCATAAATTTGTTTTTTATCCCTCCACCAATGGTTCATTTACTCGTTTGATCCCCGTCGCCCGTCCGGTCTCGGTATCGATATCAACAATTACACCCTGCAGAACCGGTCGATCCCCGGAGACATTAAAATAAGCCGGTAGTCCGGAAACGAATCTTTTCAATACGGGCTCGATCTCCCGGCCCAGAACAGACTCGGAGCTTCCGGTCATACCGATGTCGGTGATATAGGCCGTTCCCTTCTTTAATATTCGTTCGTCGGCGGTCGGGATGTGAGTATGAGTGCCGATTAGAGCGGAGACGCGCCCATCGCAGTAATAACCCATGGCAACTTTTTCGGAGGTGGCTTCGGCGTGAAAATCGATGACGATAATGTTGGTCTGGCGAGAGATGAGATCGATCTCGTGGGTACATTGACGGAACGGACAGTCGATCGGGTCCATGAAGACCCGGCCTAATAGATTGATGACCCCGATCTTAAGGCCGGAAGAAGTTGTGAAGACGCCGCTCCCCTCTCCCGGGGTTCCGGGAGGAAAGTTAGCCGGGCGGAGCAATCTCCGTTCCGCGCCGATGATCGAAAATACTTCTTTGTTTCGCCAGATGTGGTCCCCCGAAGTCAGGACGTCGGCACCTCCCGCCAGCAGCCCGGTGACGGACTTCTCATTCAAGCCGGAGCCGCCGGCCGCGTTCTCGCCGTTGACCACGCAGAAATGGATATTTTCCCGTATCTTCAGACGGGGATAGATCTCGCTGAAAGCGCGCCGACCGGGCTTGCCGACTATATCACCGACGAATAAAACATGAACTGTTGTGCTCATATTGGATATATATTTAGTTCACTTCCAACTTTAGTCACTTCGAACTTTAGCTCACTTTCGACTTCATTTCGCATACTCCACCGCCCTCGTCTCTCTCAGGACCGTCACTTTTACCTGGCCGGGATAGTCCATCTCTTCTTCAATCCGCTTGCTGATATTGCGGGCGATATGAACGGTTTCGTTATCACCTACTTTATCCGGCTCGACCATAACCCGGACCTCCCGTCCGGCCTGGATAGCGTAGGCTTTCTTGACCCCGTGAAATGAGAGAGCCAGTTCTTCCAGTTTTTCCAGGCGTTTGATATATCCCCCCATGGTTTCCGACCTGGCGCCGGGTCGCGCCGCGGAGATCGCATCACCGGCCTGCCCCAGGACATCGAAGACTGACTGTGGTTCTACCTCGCCATGGTGAGCGGCGATGGCATGGACGATGACCTGAGGGAGACCGTATTTCTTCGCCAGGTTGGCGCCGATCTGAGCGTGGGGCCCTTCCACTTCGTGATCGACCGCTTTACCGATATCATGAAGCAAGCCGATCTTTTTGGCCGTCTGGATATCGAGATGCAATTCCGAGGCCATTATTCCCATGATAAAAGCGACTTCCCGGGAATGGGAGAGGACATTCTGTCCGTAGCTGGTTCGAAAGCGGAGCCTCCCCAGGATCTTGATGAGATCGGGTTTCAATCCGTGTACTCCCACATCGAAGGCAGCCCGCTCTCCGGCTTCCCGGATTGTTCGCTCGATCTCCTGGCCGGACTTTTTTACGATCTCCTCGATCCGGGGGGGGTGGATACGCCCGTCGCTAATCAGCTTCTTCAGCGAGACTCGGGCGATCTCCCGCCGGACCGGGTCAAAGCCGGAGAGAACTACCACCTCCGGCGTGTCATCAACGATAATATCCACCCCGGTTGCCGCCTGAAACGCGCGGATATTCCGTCCTTCCCGTCCGATAATCCTCCCTTTCATCTCATCATTAGGCAAAGAGACGGTCGAGACAGTTATCTCGGAGACCTGGTCGGATGCGTAGCGCTGGATGGCGAGAGTGATGATCTTACGGGCTTCCTTCTCCGCTTTGTCCCGCGCTTCCGCCTCTATCTGCCGACTTAAAAGCCCCGCACTCCGCTCCGCCTCCTCCCGAAGGGAAGCCAGCAGGATATTTTTCGCTTCTTCCCGGCTTAGCCCGGAAATTTGTTGAAGCTTGATCTGTTGTTTATCCAATAACCCCCGCATCTGTTCTTCTTTCTGTTCAAATCTTCGTTCCCGCTCTTTGAAATGCCGTTCTTTTTCTTGAATCTTGCTCTCCCTCCGTTCCAGGAAGTTTAGTTTTCGCTCTATATTCGCTTCCCGCCCACGAATCCGTTTCTCCGCGTTCTTTAATTCCCGCCGCTGTTCTTTCGTCTCCTTCTCAAAACGGGCCCGGGTTTGGTAGAGTTCCTCCTTGACCTGAATGGCAAGTTCTTTTCGCTTGGCGATAACCTCGCGATCAGCATCTTCCATAACTTTTTTCGCCCGCTGAGTGGTGGAATTCAACTTTTGTGTCGCCCAGAATGCATAGAACCCGATGCCGATACCGATACCAATCACACCGCAGACGGCGGGTATTATATATTCCAGTGTATTATTCATTGTTAACCCCTCGCTCTTTAGCTGTATTGCTGTTTTTTTATCTGATCTACCGATCTAAATTTTGAATCAGGTTTGTTCAAGGTGCAGTCGATCACCCGTTTTTCCGTGATTATCTTATCCATCGCGACATCATGATAGGCCGGGGGGATCTTCTCGACAATCTGGCATTCAAAGGCCAGACCAATCTTTACGGCCGATGGGCGGATCGACTTGAGAAAATCGTCATAATAAGCCTTTCCCATGCCCAGGCGGTTCCCTATTGGATCGAAAGCCACCCCGGGGACGATAACCAGATCCAGTTCGGTCGGCCGTAGTTCAACCGATCGTTTTAGATCCGGTTCCGGGATCTCTTTGAAACCGGGGAAGAGATCCCGGTCGGGTTCCTGGATGAGCACTGAAAGCAATCGCTTGCTCTCGCGCTGGGTGAGAGGAACCGCCACCCGCAGTCCTTTCCGGAGGGCCTCCTTGAGCATTTGGTGGGTGTCGACCTCGCTGCCGTAAGAGACGTAGAACATAACCGTTCGCGTCTCCCGGAAAGTCGGGATTCCAAACAGTCTCCTCGCAATGACCCGGCTTTTTGAGTGTATCTCCTCGGCGGAGAGTGAGTTCCGGATCCCGAGCAATCTGGTTCTGATGCTCTTCTTCATCATTTAGAGTCCCGTCTGATTGGACCTGAGCAACTTCATTCTCTTTTTGATCACCGCTTCATAACCGCGATCGGTGGGATAATAATATTGCCTCTTGATCTTCAGGTAATCCTGTTTTACCCACCCCCCGGGGTATCTGTGGGGGGAGAGATAGGGTTTCTCCTCACTCGCCGCACCCCCATCCCGGTGCGGGACGTTCTTCAAATGTGAGGGAACGGCCTGGAGGGGTTTTTTATCAATATCTCTTAAGGCTTTCTTGAGGCCCAGGTAGGAAGCATTGCTCTTGGGAGCGGATGCCAGATAGGTGGTCGCCTGGGCCAGGGCCAGTTGCCCTTCCGGCGTTCCGACGAACTCCACCGCTTGAGCGGCATCTACCGCCAGGGTCAGGGCATGGGGATCGGCGTTTCCGATATCCTCGGAAGCAAGAATAATCAGACGACGCGCGAGAAAACGATAGTCTTCGCCGCCCCGGATCATCTTGGCCAGCCAGTAGAGAGCCGCGTCCGGATCGCTTCCCCGCACACTCTTGATAAAGGCCGAGATTGTATTGTAGTGTTCATCCCCATTCCGATCGTAGGAAACAAGCTTTTCCTGCGCGGCTCCGGCCATGATCTCCGCCGTAATGATTATTTTCCCGGCCTCCCCGGGCGGCGTGGTTACTATCGCCAGCTCCAGAATATTGAGGCCTCGCCGCGCGTCACCCTCACAGTACTGCGCCAACCAGGCGATAGCCTCTTCCGAAACCGCGGAGGAGTAATTTCCCAATCCCCGGTCCGGGTCAGTCAGGGCCCGCTGGAGGATCTCCGCAATTGAATCCGGTGAGAGAGCCGGGAACTGGAATAGTTGTGATCGGGAGAGGAGCGCGGGGGCCATGGCGTGGAATGGGTTGCTGGTGGTAAGACCGATAAACGCTATGGTTCCATCTTCGATATGAGGGAGGAGTACTTCCTGCTGGGCGCGATTGAATCGATGGAATTCATCCACAAAAAGCAAGGTCGACTTTCCCGTGTTGGCCAGACGATTTCGAGCGCCGGCAATTATCTCCTTGATTCGGGCGACATTTGAGGTAACGGCGCTGATCGTAATAAAATGAGAACTCGTGATAGAACCAATTATATTTACCAGGCTTGTCTTGCCGGAGCCGGGCGGCCCGAAGAAGATGGCGGACTGGATACGATCCTCTTCGATCAGCCGACGAAGCAGACTGCCGTTGCCAAGGAGGTCTTCCTGTCCGATCATCTCGGAGAGGGTGCGGGGACGTATCCGGAACGCGAGGGGAGCGCGCGGCGACCTGAATTGGGTCGGATGGTCTTGAAAAAGGTCCATAAAAAATGCCCGGCCGGCAACAAGACTGGTTGGGGCAAGGCATATCCCGGTAAAGTGGACGTGAAGGGACGGAGAGATGAGTACTATCTTATCCGATTATGTTCCAACTGCGCATTTCGCTTTTATTATGGTCCCACTCACGTTCCCGACCTTTACCAGTAACTAATATAGAACGAAATCAGCAATAAAAGATGTGCTGAATAATATTCCCGAATAATTGAACAATGCCTTGCTTTTCAGCCTGGACATATAGCTCTGACAGACAAACAACCAGGTCCAGGTAATTATCTAATCCGTTGCCGGATAGTTAAATGTGTTTTATTCTCTAAAACTGCAACCAAGCGCGGAAACCAATGCTTCCTGAAACGCCCGGTGCATCTTATTTACTGTTGTTTCACAAAGAGTATCATATGATGAACAATATTTCAAGCGAAAGGCAAAACTTTTTTTGCCTTTGGGGAGCGGGTTTCCCTCGTAAAGATCAAAGAGGATGTATTCTTCCAGAAGTTCGGGGCGGTGGGTTTCAATTGCCTTCCTTATCGTCGCGTAGAGAACCGATTTATCCACAACAAGTGCCATGTCTCGTCGAACGGACGGATACTGATCAAGATTTTGAAAACGTGCCGTCCAGCTCCCCGCTTTCAGGAAGGGGCTGACCTCCAGTTCCGCCAGATAAACGGGTGCGGAAAGTGAATAACTCTCAAGAATCGCCCCACCAACCGTTCCCGCGATACCAACTATTTTTTCTCCCATCATCAACCGGGCGTTCTGGCCGGATTGGAAGACTGGAAGATCCACGGGTTGAAATGTGATCTCTGCCCCCCCCAACCGCTTTCCCAATATTTCCAGGATGCCTTTTAGGGTGTAAAAATCAAGGGTAGGCTCCGGACGGCACCAATCGGACGTATCCGATCGTCGTGAAAGAGCCAATGAAAGAAACATTCTCTCGGTCGGCATTTTCGATCTGGAGCGTTCCGTGAAAACATTCCCCAGTTCGAAGATATTTACCTGATCCGCCTTCTGGTTCATATTTCGTTCCATGATCTCCAGCAAACCGGGGATGAGAGTGGTCCGGAGCAGTCCCTGCGCCTTATTGACCGGGTTCGCGATCTCGCAAGCCCGGCGAAGTGGATGGACGAGGGGAATATGGAGCCGGTCAAATGATTTTGTCTCCATAAAACTATAGGTAATTACCTCGTCTAAACCCAGGCCGCAAAGAATTTCCCGGATCTGGTCCAATATTTTCTGTTCAGCGGTTTTGGGCTGATAAGTGATTCGATTGACCGACATCACGGCGGGAATCCTGTCAAAACCGGTAAGTCGGGCGACCTCCTCGATCAGATCTACCTCCCTGGTCAGATCCGGGCGCCAGGATGGAATCTTAAACGTAAGCCAATCCTCTCCTTTCTTCTCCGTCTCCAGACCCAGTCCGTTAAGAGAATATGTTATCTCCCCGGAAGTTAAAGGGTATCCCAGAAGCTGCTCCGTCCGGGATCGCCGGATGGAGACGGATATATTCTTGAAGGCCCGTCTTTTTTTATCGATGACCCCCGACGCGATCTTACCGCCGGCCAATTCAAGAATAAGGGCGGACGCCCGGTCGAGGGCGAGAGGAACAGCCCGAGGATCCACTCCACGCTCAAAACGTCGTGACGCTTCCGTGCTCAAGCCCAGCGCGCGGGAAGTGCGCCGGATACTGATCGGGTCGAAGTAAGCGCTCTCCAGTAATACCATGGAAGTGTAATCGCTGATCTCCGTTGAGATTCCCCCCATTACACCGGCCACCGCCACCGGTTTTTCCGCGTCGGCGATAACCAGCATCGGGGAAGAGAGTTGTCGCTCTTCTCCGTCGATGGTCATGATCCGCTCACCGGGCCGGGCTCGACGGACAATGATCTTCCCCTCGGCCAGCCTTTCGTGATCAAACGCGTGAAGGGGTTGCCCCAGTTCCAGCAGCAGATAGTTGGTGGCGTCGACTACGTTATTGACCGGTTTGATTCCGCATAACGTAAGACGGCGTCGAATTCGAAACGGACTCTTTTTAATCGCCACCCCCCGGATCAGGCGGGCACAGTATCGGGGACAGAGTCGATAAGCTCTGACTGTAACTGCGGCATTGTCTTCAATTGGAGGACCGATCTCTTTCAGACGAAGAGTGATCTTTCGCAGCTTCCGGCCGGTCAGCGCGGCAATATCCCGGGCGACCCCCCGGATGCTCAGCAGATCAGGCCGGTTCGGGGTAACATCTATATCCAGGATATAGTCCTCCAATTTTAGGGCTTCGGCCAGCTCCTGCCCCGGAGTGAATGTTGAAGGGAGTTCGAGGATGGCGCTGGAGTTGTCGCTTAGATCAAGTTCTTTCTCCGAACAGAGGACGGCTTCAGAGAATCGCCCCTCGATCTTTTTAGCTTCAACCGTATAGCCCCCGGGGAGGGTGACGCCCGGAAGCGCCACGGCGGTGAGGAGCCCTTTCAAGGTGTTGGGAGCCGCGCAGAGAGTTGTTATCTCTCTGGAGCCGATATCCACCCGGCACCAGGTCCGGTTCTGCTCTTTCTCATCCGGCTCGACGGAGACAATCCGGCCCACGACGACCCCGGCAAATAAAGGGCGGATCTTCTCAACTCTCTCGACTTCGGCGCCGGAGAGGGTCAGTTTCTCGGCCAGGAGATCGGGCTCAAGATCAATGGTGACAAATTCTTTCAGCCAGTTGTAACTAACTTTCATGTAGAACTTAGCCCTCGCCTTCGGCTCGGGCAACTTTATATCTTAGGAAAGCAAGAAATCAGGAAAATTTTATATAATTTATCCTCCTGTATTCCTGCTTTCCTGAGCTGTTTTGAAATTCCGAAACAGTAACAATTTAAAATTGATGCAAAAAGCGCAGATCGTTCTCAAAGAAGAGGCGGATATCATTGATCCCGTATTTAAGCATGGCGATCCGCTCGATCCCCATCCCGAAGGCAAAACCAGTGTAGCGTTCGGCATCATATCCAACCTCCTTGAATACTTCAGGATCGACCATCCCCGCCCCCAGGATCTCCAACCACCCACGCTGGGAACAGAGCGGGCACCCTTCCCCGTTGCAGACAACGCAGGAGATATCTACCTCCGCGCTGGGTTCGGTAAAAGGGAAGAAACTGGGGCGGAAACGCAACTTGATCTTCTCTCCAAAGAACTGATGAACAAACCTCGTCAGGATCCCTTTGAGATCAGCCAGCGTTACGTTCCGGTCGACCATCAAGCCTTCCAGTTGATGAAACATGGGTGAATGTGAGGCATCCGCCGTATCGGCGCGGAAGGATTTTCCGGCGCAGATCATTCTGAGTGGCGGTTTTTGCTTTTTCATGGTTCTGATCTGAACCGGAGAGGTGTGGGTTCTAAGCAGAACCCCCGGACGGAGATAGAGGGTATCATGCATATCCCGGGCCGGATGATCGGCCGACATGTTCAGGGCGTCGAAATTATTGTATTCCGACTCTATCTCGGGACCCTTCTCCAGCTTAAATCCCAGACCGGAAAAAATATCAATAATCTCATCAAGAGTCGCGGTGATCGGATGTCTTCGGCCCCGGTGGAAAGAAATACCGGGGAGAGTGACATCGATCGCCTCTTCCCGGATCTTCTTCTCCCTCTCCCGCTCCAGCAGATTATCTTTGACGTAGTCAAAGCTGCTCTGGAGCTCGACCTTCAACCGGTTAGCCATCTTCCCCATCCGGGGCCGCTTATCGGGTGGAAGCTTCCCAATTGAACGGATGAGATATATCAATCTGCCTTTGCGCCCCAGATAGGCGGTTCGCAGAGCTTCAAGATTCACCAGGTTGTCGACTCCGTCCAGTTCACCCTGAGCCTCTCTCGCAATATTACGAAGTTTTTCTTCCATCGGAAAATTTTTCCAGGGGAAAAATTTTATTTTACAACTGATTGCACTAGCTGGCTAAAGACATCGGGATGTTGGGCGGCCAGATCGGCCAGGATCTTACGATTAATAGAGACATCCGACTTGCCGAGCATTCCCATAAATCGGGAATAGGATATTCCTTCCCGGTTTACACCAGCTCTGATCCGGGTTATCCAGAGAGAGCGAAAGTCCCGTTTTCTCAGTTTGCGTCCGCGATACGCTTCCGCCATCGATCGCATGACGGCTTCACGGGCGGTGCGGTGAAGTTTACTCCTTCCACCTCGAAATCCTTTAGCCTGTTTTCGTATTTTCTTCCTGCGCTGATGGCTGGCTGGCGCTGTCTTGACTTTGGTCATGATCTTTCCTCGTTAGAATTTAGCCCCGTCCCGGCGGGGCAGTAGTAATTGATGTCGTAGCTGTCGACCTAAAGGTCGACAGAAAATTAAGATTGAAGGAGGCGCTTGATATTTTTCGCCGTTGATCCGGTCAGTACATCGGTAGTCCTCAATTTTCTTTTCCGTTTCCGGCTTTTAGTGGTAAGAAGGTGGCTTTTGCCTGAACGTCGAAATTGCACCTTCCCCTGTTTGGAAACTTTAAATCTCTTCCGGATTCCTTTTCTAGTTTTTATCTTTGGCATAATTTGTCTTCCCTTATAATTTCAATTTAGGTTAAAACACAATAAAAATAGGGTTGGGAAATAGATACAAAACCACCGGCACATTGGGAGAGTTAGTTCGGGCGCCGGTTTGTTTTTACCAAGCCGGTTATTACGACCCGGGTCACAGCTGGGAAAAATATCGATAGGTTTTGAAGATACCCCCGCTTGCTATTCCCTATGATGCGAATGAGTAGGGCATAAAACAACCGCCAGACGTCGGCCCATCATCCGGGAATTACCTTCCAGATGACCATATTCCTTCAGATCCTCGATCATTCGCTCCAGCATCTGGCGTCCCAAATCCTGGCGGATCATCTCGCGTCCTCGGAAAGTCAGGGTTAATCTCAGCTTATCGCCCCGCTCCAGAAATTCTATCGCCTTCCGTAATTTAACCTGATAGTCATGCTCTCCGATCCGGGCTTTCAGCTTGATCTCCTTCAATCTACTGATATACTGCTGCTTCTTGCTCTCTCTATCCCGCTTGTTCAGCTCGTACTTATATTTCCCGTAATCAAGAATACGGCAGACCGGAGGGATTGACCTGGGTGCCACGCAGACCAGGTCAAGTCCTCGTTCTTCGGCTAATTTCAGTGCTTCGGATATGAGCAGGATTCCCAACTGAGTTCCATCGGTATCGATGGCTCTGACTTTATTGGCCCGGATGTCCTTGTTAATAAATATATCTCTTCGAATAGCGGATCACCTCCTTTATAAATTAGCCCGGCCCCTGGCGGGGCTAATTTAACTTGCTGTTCTTATGAACTCTTTGGATATATTACAATCCTTTGAGAACAGTTCAACGTAAAAATCACATTACCCGGACTTGCTCCTACCTCGATCTTTGATCTCTTCTTTTAATATCTCAATACATTTTTCGATCTTCCATTCCCCGGCTTGCCCTCCTCTTAACATTCGGACCGCGACCGTCCCCGATTCCATCTCCGAGTGGCCCACCACCAGCATATAAGGGATTTTTCGGAGCCGGGCGGAACGAATTTTATAGCCGATCTTCTCATTGCGTGTGTCCAGTATGACCCGGATGCCCGCTTCCTCCAGTCGATCACTTATGGTCTGAGCATATTGAACGAATTTTTCCGAGATCGGCAGCACGATTGCCTGAACCGGCGCCAGCCAGAGTGGAAGTTCTCCATCATAATGCTCGAGCAGAATAGCTAAAAACCGTTCCACCGATCCAAAAGCCGCCCGGTGGATCATAACCGGCCGGTGTTTACGTCCATCCTTTCCCACATACTCCAGGTTAAAGCGTTCGGGCATGGAAAAATCAAGCTGAATGGTCCCGCATTGATGGGTTCGCTTCAGACAGTCCTTGATATGAAAATCTATCTTCGGGCCGTAGAAAGCCCCCTCTCCTTCACTGATCGTGTAGTCGATGCCGTTTTCATCGAGCGCTTCCCGGAGGCTACGGGTCGCGAGTTCCCAGTCTTCATCGCTCCCGATCGACGACTCCGGACGGGTGGATATCTCAATCTGGAATTCATCAAAGCCGACCGTCCGGTAGATTGCGAGGATCAGCTCGGTAACTTTTGCGATTTCATCCTTGATCTGTTCCGGCAGACAGAAGATATGGGCGTCATCGATAATAAAACTCTGGACCCGGAAGAGGCCGTGCAGCACGCCGGTCAACTCCCGGCGATGAACCCGTCCCAGTTCAGCAATCTTGAGGGGGAACTCCCGGTAGGAATGCTGTCTCTCCTTGTAGAACAGGAGGGTGCCGGGGCAGTTCATCGGTTTGACCGCGAACGTCTGTTCTCCAACCACGCTCAAATACATGTGGTCCCGGTAATGTTCCCAGTGCCCGCTTTGGTGCCAGAGTTCCTCACGAAGAATAAGCGGGGTCATTATCTCCCGATAGCCGGCTTTGCGATGAACCTCCCGCCAATAGTCAAGCAAGGTACGGTAGAGAACAACCCCCAGGGGATGAAAAAAAGGGGCGCCCGGGGCCTCATCGTGAAAACTGAAGAGGTCCATCTCACGGCCGAGCTTGCGATGATCTCGTTTTTTCGCATCCTCGACTGCCGCAAGATACCGCCGGAGGGCTTTTTTGTCCGGAAACGCCGTCGCGTAGATTCGCTGGAGCATCGGACGCTGTTCATCACCTTTCCAGTAAGCGCCGGCTACACTGAGGAGCTTGAAGGCTTTGATCTTCCCGGTGCTTTCCAGGTGCGGTCCCCGGCAGAGATCAAGAAAATCTCCATCCCGGTAGACGCTGATTGTCTCGTCTTTTAATCTCTCCAGCAGTTCTAATTTATAATCTTCAGCTCTTTCTTTAAAGAGCGCTTTCGCTTCTTGATACGTCAGTTCTTCCCGTTCAAAAGAATAGTCCTCATCGATGATTCTCCGCATCTCTTCTTCGATTCGGTTGAATATCTCCGGAGAGAGTGTTTCTTTCAGATCGAAATCGTAATAAAATCCGTCCTCAATCGGGGGGCCGATCCCCAGTTTTACGTCGGGAAAGAGGCATTTTACAGCCTGGGCCATGACATGGGCCACGCTGTGACGATACCGGTCAAGATATTCTTTATCAACCATTTATTTAAATGAATTTATTGTGATACTCAAGGGTAATATATAAGGCAATTCTTATATGGGCGATACTGGACTCGAACCAGTGACCTCTACGATGTCAACGTAGCGCTCTAACCAGACTGAGCTAATCGCCCTCTTGAAATCGAATTTACGACAGAACAACTCTTTACTATACCGTCAGATATTCATTTACAACCTAAATATTAAAAAACAAGACCGAAAAGGAGAAAGGCCAGCACCCGGAATTACTCATCGGGGCCGTCTTTCATTCTTCCCGGTCTTGCGTACATCCCCAAATAACTGACACCACTTAAGGCGAAGAAGGCGGAGGAGGCGAAAAAGGCGGAGGAGGCGGCGGGGGCGGAGGAGGCGGCGGGGGCGGAGGAGGCGGCGGGGGCGGAGGGGGCGGTGGCGGCGATGAAAAACGTTCCTCCTCCTTCGCCCCGGTGTCTTCAGGCGCCATGGTCGGAGTAGGTTCCTTATCTTCTTCGATCACTACTTCTTTTTTTGAACGATTGGCAATAACGTAGATGACGATTACCGCCACGACAGCAATTATAAAGAGAACAATTATCATTTGCCAACACCTCCTGTGTTGCGAGTTAAGATTGTTGATAACATAATAGGGGAAATTGGTAACAGCGTCAAGATAAATTCCTTCCGGAAAATAACTAAAGAAAAAGGTCAATCTTGCAGTATACAGAGTTGACAGAGTAAGATAATATTGGTTTTGTTATCTTTCCTCCAATAATGAAAAAATATGTAATCAGCATTGGGCTGATGATCATCCTGATCCCGGGATGCCGCGGTCCGGAGAAAGGGTCTTTCGAACCGGCGAACCGGTTATTCCCGGGAACTTCCGGGAATGAGACCCGGATCCGCCATGATAAACCCCGGTGGATGTTCAATACCGGCGCGTTTGTTTACTCTTCTCCAGTTATCTCCGGGTCCACCATCTACTGTGGGAGCAATGACGGGAACCTGTACGCCCTGGATAGTTTTTCCGGTGAAGAAAAGTGGTCATTCAAAACGGCCGCTGCTGTCTGTTCCTCCCCTGCCGTAGCCGGTGGGGTGGTCTATTTCGGAAGCCTGGATCATAATCTGTACGCGGTTGACAGAGCGACCGGCCGGGAGATATGGAGATTCGCTGCGGGAGATGAGGTTGCTTCTTCTCCCGCCTTGGCCGGAGGCAAGGTCTACTTCGGCAGTAATGACGGCAACCTCTATGCCCTGGCGGCGGATACCGGGGAAAAACAATGGGTTCAAAAAACAGGAGACGGTATCTGGTCCTCTCCTCTGATAGCGGCCGGTACGATTTATTTCGGTAGCAACGACGGCTGTCTCTATGCGGTAGACTCGGCTCTAGGCCGGGTTAAGTGGAGATTTAAAACAGAGGGTGAGGTCTGGTCAACCCCTGCCATCTTTAACGGGGCAATCTACTTCGGCAGCAATGATGGCCATCTCTACGCTCTGGATAGTACCACCGGCCGGGAGAGATGGAGGTTCAGAACCAGCGCCTCAGTATCATCCTCACCGGTTATCGCCGATGGGACGGTATATTTCGGGAGCATGGACCATTACTTTTACGCGGTTGACGGAGCGACCGGACGGAAGAGGTGGAGATTCGAAGCCGGCGGGCCTCTCCGTTCCTCTCCCTTCGTTTCCAACGGTGTGGTCTACTTCGGTAGTTTCGACGGTTGTCTTTACGGGGTTGAGGCGGACTCCGGGCGCGGAAGATGGAGGTTCAAGACCGGAGCCGCGGTCTGGTCATCTCCCGCTGTGCGGGAAGATTGGGTATATTTCGGGAGCTTTGACGGCAATCTCTACGCGATATCCGATCGCGTTCTCATGCCCTCACCAACCACTTCTCCTTCTCTCACGCCATTACCACGACCAACCCGGACAGCTGCTCCCAGTCCGTCAGCCACAGCTTCCATCCCTCCCTCGCCCCTTCGGCAAACTCAGGGCACGCCGTCCCCGCCCCCCTCTCTTTCTCCAACACTGTTGTCGATATTAACGCCTCCCCCGACTCCCAGGCCGTCCCCAACGATCGTGCTCTCCCCCTCCCCCACCCCATCCCCGGCAGTCTCTCCGACTTCATCTTCATCTCCCGAACCGGCGGTTTGTCCTCCGGAAACGGTTTCTTCTCCATCTGTTAGAGTAGCCCCTCCCCCCACTCCCGGAATCAGACCCGGGATCAGTTTCCGGAAAGGCAGCACCGGAGCAGGAGTGAGTATTACCGGGAGTAATAACGCCCCCTTGAATATCACGGTTGGAGGGAGGAGCGAGAAGAACGAATCAAGAAGCAGCCGGCGAGGGAGATAGGCTACGATCCAACATGCTGAAGGATCTAAATGCCTTTTCGCCTCGCTTTATACAACGCTCGTTCTTCATGGAGGACCAGACCACGAGCTTGGGTGTTGATCTGTTTCTTGAATTCCAAACGGTAGTTGAAAAAAAGATCCTGAGTTTCATTTTGGAGTCTATTGGCTGCTATTCGGCAATACTCCCGGTCAATCTCGATTCCGATACTGTTCCGATTGCATCTCATAGCCGCGAGCATGGTCGTCCCGCTTCCGCAGAATGGATCGAGAACGGTATCTCCCCAGAAAGAGAACATGCGAACTAGGCGATAGGCTAATTCCAGGGGAAAAGGAGCCGGATGATTTCTGGTCGAGGCCCCGGTAATGGTCCAGAACTGGCGAAACCATTCGTTGAATTCACGTTTGCCGATCTTGCTTAACCGCCGTTGATCTGCGGTCGGTTTCCGGTACCCTCCCGGTTTCCTCTGCATCAGAATAAACTCGATGTCATTCTTAATGATTGCGTTAGGCTCGTAAGGCTTGCCGAGGAATTTTGATCCGTTGTTCGCCTCAAAGCTTGCATTCGAAATCTTGTACCAGATAACCGGATTTAGATTATCGAATCCTATCTTCCGGCAGATCACGCAGATATCCGCGTGAAGCGGTACGACAACGTGCCGACCATGCTTCTTTCGGGAAAGGCAGACGTCCCCCACTACACAGACCAATCTGCCGCCCGGAACCAGAACCCGATAAGCTTCCTGCCATACTTTTTTCAATTGATTGAGAAAGTTTTCATAATCAGAAACACTCCCTAGCTGACCGGGACTATCATTATATTTCTTGAGGGTCCAGTAAGGAGGTGATGTCAGGACCAGATGAACTGATCCGTCAGAAATATACGGCAGGTGCCTCGCGTCACCCTGAATGAGGCGATGTGAGGTAACGATATCTTCCATTTCAATCGTACGGATCATAGCTATATCTTCTTCCCAAAAGCAGCCGCCTGAGCGACGAGAGAACGGGCAAATAACTCAAATTTCAGATCATTCGCCGGCTCGGTATAAATCCCCTTGAGTCCATCAACCTTATTAGCCATCAAGAACGTTGTAGCGGAGTAATGTCGTTCTCGGACTAATTTGCGGCAGAATAGTTCATATCTCTTCGCATAAGAAGCACCCTTAAACTCCGGGAAAACCTCGAAATGGGGCTCTCTAACCTTCACCGGATATCTTGATTGGGGACAATCTTCTATGAGGAAGATATAACCCAACCATGGTTTAACCGTGCTATTGAAAGCCCCTTCACGGTAAGCGGTCCAGAGATCCAGGGCGTTTCCCATCGCCTCCTCGGTTCTATTGTTGAAATTATTCCCGAACGAAGGGCCGACTTGTGACTTCGCCTCCAGAGCGATGATAAGTTGCTCATCCCGGACAACAAGCAGATCCCATTCCTTGGTAGGCCGGAAGAACCCCGGCAATTCCAGGCATCTCTTCCGAAAGATATGCTCTTCACGAACACCGTCTTCTTGAAGTATCTCCGTCAGTAAGGATATAAATCCATCCATCTGCGCTCCGCCGGTTACCGCCCCCCGAGCTCCTTGATCCAGACGCCCAGATTTTTTCTGCCTTTTCGTCTGGCTATCACGGGTAAGCCAGTAACCGGCCACTGCTTTCCCGACTCTCGCTTGCATGTTTTGAAGGATTTTCTTCTTCATTTAACCGATTGTAACAAAGACAGGTTATATTGTCATCGGGCTATTTAACAAAATTTTTCAAAGAAAAAGTTTAGCGGCGTTTTGACCGTATTTATGTCGGAAGAAGACAGCCAGATGGCGCAGGATTGTTAACTTTTCAGCTTTCTCCCGGGGCGGAAAAAGCCTTGGCTGCGGCAGCGGAAGGGAGGCGTCCGTCCGGGGGATTCTCCGTACCACCACCGATATACCGGCCGATCCCGCCGACAATATTCATCTCTTGACAACTCATCCTTTACCTCGCATTATTCGAAAATTGAAAGTTTTCACGAATAGTGCGGGGCGTAGCGCAGTCTGGTTAGCGCGCCTGCTTTGGGAGCAGGAGGTCGGGAGTTCAAATCTCCCCGCCCCGACTTTAGGTTCTGCGCCGGAGGCGCATCCGCCTCTGGCGGAGAATCCGCCCGCCCCGATTGATATAATACCTTTTCAGTTCAGCAAGTTCCATAATTCAGAGACCCGGCGGGCAATCTCTTCGGGTGGCATCCGCCCGGATAGTTCATGTTTTTTCATGATTACGGCCGTTATCTCTTCTCTCTCCAAGCGATTACGCTGATCGATGAAGCCGTTCTCTTCCAGGTAGAGGCGGAGTTGCTCTTTCTTAAGCTTGCGGAAGCCCCGGGCTCTGGGATCGGTGCCCTCTTCCAGGCACTCGATAAATCGATGGGAATCACCTCCCAGTTCACCGGCTAATTCCACGAACTTATCTAAATACTTGGAACTGATCGATCCGCTCTCCACCAGGACCTCCCGGTTAAGGGGCCTGCCTCGCCCGATCGACCACTGTTCCACGAAGTACTCCAGGAGGTCGGCCCGGGCGCTGATCAAATCTCTCTCTTCCGGTTTGATTCCCGGAGGATTCCGGTTAAAACGAACGAAAGATCGCCATTGCCCGATAGTATTAACCCCGATATTTTCCATGATATTATATAACAATTTCAGATCGTCGCGAAGGATGTAAAAGAGATGGCAGGAAGAGACCGGAGCGGAGGGGTCGAACGTCGGCACTTCCAGGCGGTTCCCGTACCGGGCCGCGGTCAGTCCCTCCGGCGAGGGGATAAGATCCGGGACGGGTAGGGAGAGCATCTCGGGCTTGAATTCGGCCGAAGATATCTTTCTGATCCGGCCGAGGTTGATCAGATTCGGCTTCCTTTTGTTCTGGTTCCGGCAGACAACCCTGAATAGTTCAACATCGGATGGGTTGGAAGTGAGATAGAAGATCTGACGTCCTTCTTCCACCATAACGATCAAGCTTTGAACAACGGCTTGAAAACGGTCGGGATCGGAGGTGGTAAGCGCCTCATCAAGAAAGAGAGGAAGTGAAGTGCTCCGTTCAGCCTGAGTGGCAAAGGCCAGGCGCGCGGCCAGCAACAGCTGAACCCGGGTGGCGTCGGAGAGTTCATCCAGCTTCAGTCCCCGGCCGGTATCGGTATCCAGAGCCTGGAAGACGGGGGCACCGGGGTCGACTGAGACCCGGAGCTCATATCGTGAGCGGGTGAAGGTAGAGAACCACCGGGCCGCTTGATCGAGAACCGCCGGACGGCTCTTCTCTTCATAATCCTCTTCAGCTTTCGAAAGCAGCAGCCTCCCGGCATCCGCCCTCAGCGCTTCAATGTATCTCTCTTCCAGTTGTAGGGAGGCGGCCTTGATTTCGGCCATGGCTTGTTCCAGAGAATCCCCGTGCTTGGCTTCCTCAATCCGGTATGTTATCTTATTGATAGCGCCGATAATATCTTCCAGTTGCCTTTCTTTTTGGCGCGCCTCCTCCAGGAGGATTTCGGCCTGGGAAGGGTCCAGGTCCACCAGGTCGAGCCGGTCCCGGAGCCCCGCGGAAAGTTCGGCTACGGCGCTTTCGAGGCTGTATAACCGGCGTTTCTTCTTCCGGTACTCATCCAGCCGCTCAAGCATATCGGTCAGTAGCCGCCGGGCGATGACTGGATCAGTCGGACTGAGGGCGGCGGCCTGAAAAATCTTGCTTATCCTTTCCCGCTTTTTTTGAATCTTTGCTTCCCGGGCGGCAACCTCCTTTTTAGCATTCTTGATTTTTCGCGCCGCGTTCCTGATCCGGTCACTCCGGTTTTTCAGGGATGACAGAAGATTTCGGGCCTCCAGGCTGTCATCCGGTGATCTCCCCAGCTTCTGAAGAAGAAAGGAGCGCAGCTTCTTCAGTTCTTCATAATAGATCTTCTCGGCCGAAGCAAACCCGGCCTTCGCCTCCGAACTTTTTAGTGCGGCGGCCCGGTAAGCCCGGATCAGGTCTACCAGGTCTCCGATCGCCAGCTCGCTGGCCGCCGGGTTGAATCCAACCGCCCGGCGAATTGTTTCCCGTTCTTCCCGGACCTTTCGCGCCTCTTCATCAAGAATAGATAGTTGATGTTGAAGCCGTGCGACTTCCCGGATATCTTCAAGTGTCCTCTCTTCTTTCCGAAGATCTTCTTCCATCACCCGCAACTTCCGGCGGATATCAGAACGTCTCCAGGTGGTGGGAGAAGGAATGTCAAGCTCCTCAAATCGTTCACGGAATGGGGCCCGCCGGTCTTGTCGCCCTCTCCCGGAGGCGGAGCGGGCCACCAATACCCCCATCACCATCCCGCTCAAAATAACGCACCAGGGACTGAGCAGGATAGACAGTACAATCCCCGCCGCAACCAGCAGACCGGAGATACTCCAGAGGATCGGAGACCATTCCTTGACCAGAGCCGGACTTCCGGGGCTGCTCAACCAGTCCCGCAAGAGATCGGCCCCCCTCCGCAATTCATCGACCTGCCTTTGGGCGCCATTCCTTTCCGGTGACAGGTCAGCCAGTCGAGCCTCGATCACCCCGCGTCGCTCCTTGACCCGGATAGCTTTTTTTATCCAGGAATCAACCTTTTCGAGATCCCGATCGTTCAGTTCAATGGAGATGATATCTTCTCCCCGGATTCCCAGCCGCTCGGCGGTCTTCGCCAGGAGTTCTCCGGCCTGTTCCCGGTTCTTATCCTGATCCTCCCGTTCCCGGTCCAACCGCTCCAGGCGGCGGCCACGCTCCTCCCAGGTGGCGATCGTTGTCTCATCGACCGGGCCTTCCGGAAGCTTGTTCTCATCCAGCTCGCTTGAAGACTCACTTATCTCCCGGCGATAACCCGCGATACTTGTCTCCAACTCCTCGATCTCATCCTCGATCTCTCTGATCCGTTCCAGTTCGTTCCCCTGTAAGTCCTCCATTCCTTTGGGAAATCCGGCGAGGACAGGCCGGAGCGCGTCAACTTCTTCGCGCTTTTTAGCCAGTTCCCCGGCATTGGTAAGGGCGATCATCTCCTGCGCCGCGGCGCGGCTCTCTTCCCGCTCTTTCTCAAGGGAGCCCAATCGGTCCTCCTCCTCGGCCAGTCCTCTGCGTTCATTCTGGAGCCGTGAGAGCTCGGCCTCCGCTTCGGATAACAGTTTAGCTTCATTTCGGGCGTGATTTGTTTTCAGGCGAAATAAATCTTCGACCGCGGGAAGGTTATATCCCCCGGCCATCTTAACCTTGATCTCTTCCGCCAACTTGTGGTCGCCGGGGTTCTTGTCTTTCAGCAAGTCATGCAGGGTTAGAGTATAACACCGGGCCAGATAGCCGGGGGGCACTTCCGGGGGGGGGGGAGATCTTCCCCGTCGCGTTGCCAGGTCACCCGGCCCTCGATCTCGGAGATGATGATTTTTTTTGCTTCGGCCCAGGTGATCCGGGCCCGGGTCCGGGCTGGTGGATTCCCGGGCCAGAGAGTCTGCCGGATGACCCGGCAGAGGGAACTCTTCCCGGAGCCGTTCGGCCCCAGAATGATATTCAGCCCGGGAGCGATTCTCTCAATCCGGAAAGGCCGTTCGATCCCGGGCAACCGGTGAATAGTGATCCGGGTGATCTTCACTGTCTTCCTCTCACTTCCCCCTCGCCTTGCTGGGCCAGGAGCTCTTCCAGGGCCTCGAACCCCGCGGTAACCAGAATCCTCCGGATCTCGTCATCCGTGGCGGGAGGATTTCTTCGCAGCCGGCTCCATCGGGAATTGGCGGTTGTTCTTCCGAAGGATCCCCGGGCGGCGGCGATAAGTTCCCCGGCCCGTCCTTTTCTTTCTATAATCTCATCGAGCAGCCGGGCCAGGGCAGCCGGGGGATCGGAGCCCTCAGCCAACCCGGCGAGATCAAGGGCGGGGGCGCCCTCGTCAATGACCTTCTCAATGAAGTAGTGGGTATCTCCGAGGGTCTCCTGGGGAAAGACAAGGCTTCGCGCCAGGGTGCGGATCCGGTGGTGAGAGGCGGTACGCCCGGTTAATCTGAGACGGCAGCCGCCCACGCGGGGCCTGATCGGGGAGGCGACGACGTCTTCATGGGCCCGCCCAATCGCCCGTCGCATCAAGGAAAAGAGAGCGTCTTTCAGATCTTCCGGATCGGAGCCTTCAACCCCGTCGATCGCGACCTCCAGCGCTTCCCAGCGAAGGCGGCTCAGGGGAAGAAGTTCGATCTGGACATCTCCCGGTCCATTCACGGTCGCCAGCCAGGCGCCGTGCGGGCCCGGTTCTCCGGGGTTGAGGCCGGAGAGGCTGCCGAGATACCCGATCGGCCGGGGCCCGGAGAGAGGGGATGGTCTATGGATGTGGCCGAGGAACCAGGCGTCCACCGGAACTTCTTCCAGGTCGCGGGAGGAGACGGGAGCGTAAGGACTCCCGGAGGCGTCAAGATCGCAGTGAAGGAGCCCCAGAGTGGGTAGATCCGAGTCCCGGGTGAGGGAGAGTTCCCGGATCGGGTTCTTTCGGTAATAACGGTCCCGGAAGGACCAGCCGGCAATCCGGATCCGGGTGCCGTTCTTTAAATCTATCTCCACCACTTCCCATTTTCCGTCTCGCCCGAGCAACCGAAAAGCGGGGATCTGGTCGGAGAGGCGTGGCAACGCCATCCAGTCATGATTTCCCGCTACGGCAAAGACTGGTATCCGGGAAGCAAGGAGTTCTTCCACTCCCCATTTAAGATGTCCGTAAGCTTCAAAGCGATCCCGGTCGTTCTCTATGACATCCCCGGATAGAAGAACCGCCTCGATATCATGGGCAACCGCCCAACTAACCGCGGCGCGCCAGGTCGCGGCCGGTGTCAACTCGGAGGGGTCAATCCCATATTCGCCGATGTTCGACGGCAGTCTGGTAGTTCGATTCCCGAGATGGATATCACCGATGCAGAGAATTCTTGATTTCATATTGAAGGATAAAACAGTCCAAACTCTCTTTCCAGTTCCTCGTAATAATCAATAATAGTGCGGACATAGCGGCGTTTCTCGGTATATTTACCGGGGTAAAAACACCGCTTGAACCCGTAAATAATATGATTCTTTAATTCCTTGGGATCAATCGCGAAGGCATTGACCGCCCGCCCAATCTCCCGGGTAACCGTGGTTTTGCTCATCAGCCGGTTATCGGTACAGAAGGTGGCGCTGAGTTTCGCTTCTTTCATCTTCTTAAACTGATGATTGGCGATATCCCCGATCAGTGGGTTGGTCTGAAGGTTGCTGGTCAGGCAGACTTCGATGGTAATGCGTCTGTCCGCGATATACTGACTGAGATTCTGGATGTATTTCTTTCTGTCCTTTATCTCGGGGTTGGTGATCTTGGACTCGTCGAAGAGATAGTAACCGTGCCCGAGGCGCTCCGCATAGAGATCGGTAATAGCCTGGAAGATGGACTCCGGGCCGTACGCCTCTCCGGCGTGAACGGTTTTGTGGAGAAAGTTCTTCTGCGCGAAATGAAACGCCTTCCAATGATCATCGGCCGGAAAGCCGTACTCCGGGCCGGCCAGATCGAAACCAACGATAGGGAGAGATAGACGGTTCCGGACCTGAACAACTCCCTGAACCAGCTCATAAGAGGCGACGCCGAAGTTGCGTCGCTGGTCTGAAAATGGATGAGCATCAAGAAAGATCCGATAATACTCGGACATCCTCCTCCCAAAGAACCTCAGCGCGCAGGTAATAATTCCGTAAATAAAAAGAGGTTCTTCGCCGCTGGTGATGGCCGGGCGCGCGTTGTATTCTTTCGCGGCCCGCTCCATCCCCCGATTCACACTCGTCAGGACATTCTCCAGATCCATCCGGGAGTTGACATGGAGCTGGGGAGCGAAACGCACTTCAACATAACGTACCCCCTCGGCCTGATTATCTTGAGCGAATTCATAGGCGATCCGTTCCAGGTTTTCAGGGGTCTGCATAGCTTTGACCGTATATTGGAAACCAGCCAGGTATTCTTCCAGGTCGGCGTAATTATCCTTAAAAACCAGCTCGTTCAGACCTTCTTCCGTGTACGATGGAAGCTCAAACTTCTCCTGCTTGGCTATATCGATTAGAGTTGATAGACGGAGAGAGCCGTCCAGATGAACATGAAGATCGGTCTTGGGAACCGCTTCGATAAATTTTTTGGTAATCATAATAAAATACCTTTTCGAGTAAGTTTTAGTTACGGAAGAAAATTCTGGTCTGCTCCGGGATTGCCTTATCCGTTATCTGGCTGCCGGAGACGATTGAACTGTCGGAGAAGCGGTAGAACGTGTCCGGCAGTTTCCAGCGGGATCCGCAGATATCGAAGGCGCTCCGCCGGGCGGTAATATATCCGCCATCGATATATCCCACCAGGAGCCTGGTTTTTACCGGCAGAGCCGCCAGTTCGGACTTGGTGAGCTCATCTCCGCGCCGGATTCGGCCGTCTGGCAAAAAATAGATCGTGGCCCGGTTGTCATACTCATCCCCGGCGATCTCCCGCGCGGACTTTCCGTCCCAGCCGATGACCTTGATCTGTTCCAGTTCGTTCTCCCTCTGCCTCTCCCCCAGGACAACAATTGTACCGGCCGTGAGCTTCTTCCAGGCTATAATCTGGTCTCCCCGGAGTTCCTTGCCATCGGGGAAACGGTAAAGAACCCCGGCGCTGTTATATCTGTCCCCGGCTATATCCCAGGCTGTCCGGCCGGCCGCGATAATGTTGGCGTTATCGGCGGTGAATCGGCCGACCCCGGTCTTAACTTCCCGCTCCCGGCCGTATAAGACCTTGGCCAGATAGGGATCGCCCACCACCAGTCTCCCGGCTTTCACATCCGGGTCATACCGGGGCTTCTTATCCAGTCCGAGCTTCTTTCGCACGGACTCTCGAGCGAAAAGCATTCCGCACCGCTTTCGCCCGCGGTGGGAGTGTTTATGCCAGGTGTTGGGAACTCCATAGGCGATCATGGAGTGTGAGAGCACGCGTTCGTCCGGGATATGATAGATTGATTGAAGCTGCCGGAGGAGTTCTCGGAGTGCCTGATACTGAGCGGTAGTGATGTTTTTATTGTGATAGCCGACAACCTCTATTCCCAGGGAGCGGTTATCGAGATTTGTCTTCCCCCCCCACATGCTTCTCCCGGTATGGAAAGCGACTCGTTCCTTGCTGATGATCCGGTAAACATGTCCGTCGGTATTGACGAAATAATGAGTTTCTCCATTCCTGCGAACTTTCCTCAGGGATCCTCGGGCCGGACCTTCGGTTGTATGGAGGATGATATAATCGGTGCGGGACCGGAGGGGACGTTCCCGATTTCTCGGGCTGTAATAACTGGTGATCTCCATTCCCGCTGCCTCTTCACTCGGAAAGGATGGAAACAATAGATACCAGACAATAATTGGCAACCAGTTTTTCATGTTCTATCTTTATCAAAAGATGGGGGAGATAGCAATCTCTTCTTAAACCTCTTTATTTTTTATCCCTGATGCGGTATATTTTCCGAAGATATTATTATTAATAACCAGTGGCCTATACTTGATAACTGAATTCTCGGGCCGCGTTACCGGGGAAGGAGGCTGGTCATGTTGGATCTGCTTAAAAAAACCATGTATGCCGGTGTCGGATTGGCGTATCTGACCAAGGAGAAAGTGGAGGAGATCTCTCAGGAACTCGTTAAAAAGGGGGAACTATCCGAGAAAGAGGCAAAAGAATTTTTTGATGAGCTGGCAAAAAAATCGGAGAGTGCCCGGAAAGCGGTGGAAGAACGGATCGAGAAGATAATCAAGAGTACACTGCAGAGACTGGACCTGGTCACCAGAGATGATCTCTCCGCGCTTAAGAAGAGGATAAAGAAACTGGAGGGCCGATCAAAGGGCGTTGAGGTTCCAAAATAGATGCTGAGCATCCGTAAAATTGCCGGTGTCGGTCGTACTTACCGGCATATCGGCCGATATCGCCAGATCATCCGGGTCCTCTTCAAGTACGGCTTCGGGGAACTTCTTGATACCCTGAAGATCGAGCAGATTGTTGAACTGGGTCTTCAGAAGTTACACCGGAGGCGACATGAGGAGGTCGAGGTCCTGACCGGCCCCCAGCGATTCAAACTGGCCCTGGAAGAACTGGGGCCTACCTTTGTCAAGCTGGGGCAGATACTCTCCACCCGTCCCGATCTGATCCCCCTGGCCTTTATTGAGGAACTCACAAAACTCCAGGACGAAGTCCCTCCCTTTCCCTACCGAGAGGTCCGGGAGATCATCAAAGCCGAGACCGGCCAGTTCCCGGAAGACCTCTTTGGAAGCTTCGAAGAGAAACCGATGGCCGCCGCTTCGATCGGCCAGGCGCATAAAGCCCGGCTGAAAGATGGGACCGATGTCGTGGTCAAGGTTCAGCGTCCCCGGATCAGGAAGACGATCGAGATTGATCTGGAGATAATGCTCCATCTGGCCGGCTTGATGGAGCGGCACCTGGAAGAACTGCGGGTCATCCGCCCAAGCCGGATTGTTGAGGAGTTCGCTCACACTCTAGAAGAGGAGATCGCCTATACTGTCGAGGCATCCCATATCGAACGGTTCGCCGCCCAGTTTAAAGACGATGAAACCATCCGGGTTCCCCGGGTCTACCGGGATATGACAACCGAACGGATCCTTACCATGGAGGATATTCACGGCGTCAAAGGATCCGATCTCGACTCCCTGAAAAAGGAAAATTACGATCTTCCCCTCCTCGCCGAACGGGGCGCCGATCTGATTATGAAGCAGATCTTCGTTTACGGCTTCTTCCACGGTGACCCTCATCCGGGGAACATCTTCTTCCTTCCGGAGAATATTATCTGTTACGTTGACTTCGGGATGATGGGCCGGATCAACCGGCAGGAACGCGAAGATTTTGCCGATCTGCTGATGGCGACCGTCCAGCGGGACTATAAAAAGTCTGTCGAAGCGGTTCTGAAGTTAACGGATTATGATACCGAACCGGACCGGGAGAAACTGGAACGGGACATGGCCGATCTTGCCGATCAATACCTCTACTCATCACTTAAGGAGTTAAGCCTGGGGAAATTGATGCAAAAGCTCCTGAAATTTATGGCCACACACCGCCTGACCATAAAGGCCGATTTCTTCCTGATGATGAAAGCGCTCAGCCAGGTTGAGAGCATCGGGGTGGCACTCGACCCTAACTTTGAATTCATATCTATAGCGCGGCCGTTTGTTCAGCGTATTCAGCTGGCTCGCCTCAACCCGAAGCGGATAGTCGGTGAACTCTTCGAATCAAGCACCGAATTACTCGGTCTGCTCAGGGAGATCCCCGGGGAGTTACGTTCTATCCTTACTCAAACCCGGGAAGGGAAACTGAAGATCATCTTCCAGCATCGGGGATTGGATCGGGCTCTCTCCACCTTCGACCGGACCAGCAACCGGGTTTCTTTTTCCATCGTTCTGGCGGCGCTGATCATCGGGTCGTCTCTGATAGTGCTCTCCGGGCTTCCTCCAAAATGGAACGACATCCCGATCATCGGGCTCCTCGGCTTCCTGTTCGCGGGAATTATGGGCTTCTGGCTATTGATCACCATCCTCCGCCACGGGAGGATGTGAGGGAGAGCCCATTATTCTCCATTGTCAACCAGTGGAAGATTGGGAGGCGATATACAACACAAGAAACTTATCGGTAGGATAATATTCGCTAATATTCTTGAGCTACCATTAAAGAAATACAGACGTTTTATTGAGAACACGGAGAATTTACTGTTCTTTGACAAGTTGCGGGCCTGCCAACCTCGCAATGATATAAAAGTTAAAAGACTCTCCAGAGCCGGGATCAGCCGGAAAACCAAAAGTTATTCGCCAAATGTAGTCGCCGAGATAACAAGAAGAAGCGATGATTTCTCTATCAGATATACCCATGAGGGATTTAATAAAGTGTATCTGATTGATAAGCTATTGAATGAAAGAGTCCGTGCAAATCACCGTTCCGGTCCGCATGAGTCCATGCCTGCCCCGTGCGAACGGAGTGAGTTTACGGAGTTTCAGTCCACGCCTGTTCCGTTAGATGACGAAGTCTATCTAATGTGGTTATTCCGGGTTAGACGCTTAAGCTCAAGGAATGAACTTACTCATAAAATACTGAAAGGAATAATCGAACATCAACGCAAGTATCTAAGGACAGGCGAACCAATTGATTTAGTGCCATTCAGCCAAGTCCAGTTACCCATCGAAAATAGTTGGACATCGAGATTGGCAAATAGACTTTCAGTGATTATTCCCTCTGGCGAGGAAAAACCCTTAAAATGGTTTTTTCAAACCCAGAAGGATATAAATAAAAGGCTTGTAAAACAGCTCCTTGATAAAGAAAATGAGGATATTGAGTCTGGAAGGTTAAAAAAGCCTCTCACGGATAACCAGATAAGGGTTGAATTAGAGAGCGAATATGGGGTTAGACGTTCCAGACACTCAATCGGTCTTTGTCGCAAGGATATGGGGATACCTCCTGCCAACAGGAGATTATCAGGATATAAATATCCCCCTCTTTCGGCGAATTTCTCAATGCTGTATCCTATGACAATTGAATCCGTTGTAAAATTCGCTCCGGAAAAAAGCGGAGTTTATGAATTTAGTATAAAGAAAAAAATACGAGATACGGTCTTTTACATCGGAAGTTCCGGGAATATCAAAAAGAGATTAAGAGAACACCTGGGAAGAAACAGCAAAAACGGGCGGATAAAGGTTTTTTTAAAAAAATACGAATGTTCTTTCAGATATATCCAGTTTTCAAGGAACTGGAAGGAAGAGGAAAGGAGATTATATAAACTATTCGTTGCTACCTATGGTTTAGCACCGAAATGTAACAGAGTGAGACCATAATTTAATCACGAACGACATTTCACACTTCGCGAAATTGCTGAAGACTTAGTATTGGGGGAGGGTAATTTATGGTCACCACCGGGCTTGTCCCAGTGGAGTTGTGACTGAAAACCAGGAGGAATCCCCTCCGCGCCTGCGGCGCGGGGGAGAACGGGGATGGATTTAGGTAATGAAAGCAATCTGTTATAAGTCCGGCTTTTTATATTTTTTGGCGCTCGTTCTACTTTCTCCCGGCTGCGCGCGAAGGGCGGAAGAGGCGGAACCGGAGAGAATGAACATCGCTTTTCAGAAGTGGGTGGGCTACGGGCCGTTTTACCTGGCGAAGGAGAAGGGGTTTTTCAAAGAAGAGGGGATGGAGCTTGTGATCGTGGATGAGCCGCTCGACTCTGCCAGGCGCGACGCCTTCAAGCAGGGAATGCTCGATTGCGAGGCGGGGACTATCGACCTGCTGGTCGCGAAGAGGGCACAGGAGACGCCGATAGTCGCCGTCATGGAGATAGACCATTCTGCCGGGAGTGACGGGATTGTCGCGGCAAAGGGCATTAAAAAAGTGGAGGATTTGAAGGGCAGGAGGGTGGCCCTGGCGAGGGACAATGTCGGGGAGACTCTCCTGGCCCATGTGCTCGATAAGAAGGGGATGTCGCTTGCGGATATAATCATAGTTCCAAGAGGCCCTGATGACGTATGGGAGGCGTTTCTGAAAGGCGATGCGGACGCGGTGGTCACCTGGCAGCCGTGGCTGTCGAAGGCCCTGGAAAGGCCCGGGGCGCATGTCCTGCTCACAACCAGGGACGAACCGGAGATAATAATAGACACTCTCAACGTGAGGGAGGATATGGTAAAAAACCGCCCGGGGCTTGTCAAGAAGCTGATGAGGGGTTGGTTCAGGGCTATAAAATATTATAAAGCGCATCCCGTTGAGGCGAGCGGGATTATTGCCCACCACTACGATATAACGCCGGAGCAGTACAGAAAACAGGTCACGGGCCTTAGATGGGTAGGTTATGAGGAACAGATTGGGCCAGAGGAAGAAAAGGAGTTGATCGAATGCTTCAATACTATTGCCGGGATTAAGTTTGCCGGCGGGAGAATATCAAAGAAACCGGACGCGAAAAAGGCATTCGACAGAACGCTGCTGAGGACGCTTTATGAAGACAGGAAGTAAGATAACCATCTATTTCATTATAGCGGTCGCCCTGCTCGCCGGTTTCGCCATGCTCAGTTTATATATCCCGGCTAAAAACAACCTGAAAAAAGAGATATTCGCTCATCTGAACTCAGTGGCCCAATCAAGGGCGAGGCATGTCGAGACTTTCCTTGAAACGGAGAGAGAGAAGGTAGTGCAACTGTCCAAAAGCATGTATATCGCAAACCTGCTATCGGCAGGCAAAGGCTCCCCGGGTTACGGCGGAAAATTAGAGATCGCCACAGAAAGGCTGGACGGGACGGAAAAGGCCAGCAAATGCGTTCAGGAATTTTTCGTCATGAACACGACCGGCGTAATTGTTAATTCCAGCGACATGAAGAGCATCGGCCTGGACAGGTCAACCGACGCGTATTTTTTGGGAGGAAGAAGAGGACCGTATATTAAAGATGCCTACTATTCCAGAACGACGGGGAAAAAGCATCTGGTTATCTCGGCGCCCGTAATAGAGAACAAGAAGTTTCTGGGCGTGGTCGCGGCCAGGTTCAGCCTGGCCAAATTAAATAAAATAGTAACCGACAGGACGGGCCTCGGCAGAACGGGCGAGATATACCTGGTGAACAAGTACGGCTACATGATAACGCCCTCCCACTTTGTGAAGGATACTTTCCTCAGGCAGAAGGTCGATACCGCAGGCGTAAGGGCGGGCTTTGAAGACGTCGAGAAGTTCGGCTCAAAGCCGCATCCGCACAAGGCGATGATTTACACGGACTACAGGGGAGTCAGGGTGCTCGGTATACACGACCATATCCCGTGTATGCAGTGGTGCCTTGTGGCGGAGATCGACGAAAAAGAGGCCTTGGCGCTCCTGGCCGGAATAAGAAACACCTTCATCGGCATCATGGCTGTTATCCCGTTACTGGCATGGCTTGTAGCCATTTTTGTTTCGAGAAACATCAGCGGGCCAATCCGAAAATTGCACAAAGGTACCGAAGTAATCGGCCGCGGCGATCTGGGTTACAGGGTAGGCACTGACGCGAAGGATGAAATCGGGCAGCTTTCCAGGGCGTTTGACAGGATGACCAGGGATTTGAGCAAATCCCTGGACGAGTTGATCGCGGCGAAGGATTATACCGACAATATAGTCAGGAGCATGATCGATACCCTGATCGTGGCGGACTCGGATGGGATGATAAAAACTGTTAACCGGGCCACACTTGATCTGCTGGGATACACGAAAAAAGAGCTGATCGGAAAGCCTGTTGATATACTTTTTGCAGAAGAAGAAGAAGAAGAAGAAGAAGAAGAATTTAGTACCGCCAAATTGAAAAAGTTAATAAAAGAGGGCTCGCTCAGGGATTATGATATGCCCTATAAGACAAAATTGGGCGAGAAAATCCCCGTCAGTTTCTCCGGTTCGGTAATGAGAGATAAAAAAGAAAAGCTGGTGGGCATAGTCGGTATCGCACGCGATATGCGTGAAATAAATCGCCTTATGCAAAGAGAGAAGGAACTTGCCGTTGCCATAGCAGCGTCTGAGGCTGAACGCAGAAGGGCAGAGGAATTGGCCAGGAAGAGCAAGGAGTTAGAGAATGCTTACATAAAACTGAAAGAGACACAAGAAAAACTTATTCAAACCGAGAAACTGACTTCGATCGGCCAACTGGCGGCAGGGGTCGCTCATGAGCTCAACAACCCGCTGACGTCGATTATGCTAAACGTACAGAGGCTGTCTATTTTACTTAAAAAGCAGGTTGCTGACATGCCCGACTTAAAAATTTACGCGAAGGGCCTGGAGAGAGTGGAACGAGCCACCGAACGATGCAAGGAGATCGTGGGCAGCCTCCTGATCTCTTATCATACGCCTCGTTTTGAATTAGCTCCCACCGATGTAAACGAAGTTATAAAAGAAACCCTGAAATATTTACATGATCAAATCAAAACTACGAATATGGAAGTGTCAAAAGGCTTTGCGGCCCATCTGCCAAAAGTGGAAACCGATAGACATCAGCTCAGCCTGGCCTTCAGCAACCTAATCATGAACTCATGCGAAGCTATGCCCGAAGGAGGACGTTTGAGAATAAAAACCAAGCTCCGGAACGAGGGGGTTAAAGAGGCGGCCGGGGAGACAGCGGAGTCCGGCACAGCGGTGGAGATTGAATTCAGCGACACAGGACACGGTATATCGGAGAAAGATATGATCAGGATATTCGATCCGTTTTTTACCACTAAAGTGCCCGGTAAAGGCGTAGGCCTGGGGCTCTCTATCACCTATGGAATTATAGAAAAGCTCGGGGGCGCCATAGAAGTAACAAGCGAGGAAGGCAAAGGGACCACATTCACTGTACTGGTCCCGGTAAAAGCTCAAAAATACGGAGTAACAGAACAATGATCGGATCCATACCTTCAGTAACAAGCACCGGTTCATCCGGGACCCGCAGAGGCGGTCGGAAGAAATCCGTAAAACCCGGGGTAAGCATTAAAGTCGGTGTCGGGGGGATAAAAGTAGCCGGACCGGTCAGTCGGGAGAAGACCGCGCCTATTCGTTCCTGGACATTTGCTCCGAAGCCAAAGTTCACCAGATGTTTCTCAGCGGACAAGTATTTTATGGTGGAGAGAATAAAGGAGCCGGCGATGAGCATCCTGGAGTATGTGTCCGATCTGGTGATTGTCGCTTACCTGCCGGGGGTCGAAGAAAAGGAGGATATCCAGTTGAAGATACATGGCGACATTCTTGAAATATCGGCCCGGGGCAAAGACACGTCCGGAGTGAAAAAATACGCCAAAGAAATGTTGCTCCCGTTCATGGTCGACCCCGGAAAAATAAAGACCCATTTCCAAAATAACATCCTGGAGATAAAACTGCGCGAAAAAAAAGACACGAAAAAAAAGAGGAGAAAAGATGAAAAAGAAAATTCTGATCGTGGACGATGAGAAAGATACCTGCGAAATCCTTGCGGAGATCCTGGAGGACGAGGGTTATGACGCGTCTTACGTCCTCAGCGGTCGATCGGCTTTGCGAAAAATCAAGGAGAACAAGCCGGATCTGGTTCTCCTGGATATCAAGATGGCCGAAATGGACGGGATAGACACATTGGAACGGATGAGGAAATTAGAAAAAGAGATAGCGGTGGTCATGATAACCGCTTACGGTTCGTTGGATACAGCCAGAAAAGCCATGCAACTGGGCGCTTTAGAATACATCACCAAGCCGTTCGACATAAAACTTATATCATCAATTGTCAAAGATGCCCTGTCAAGAAAGTAACAGATGAAAAATTTGATCTATATTCCCATAGTGCATACGG
>Ga0208905_1000095_pt1 | contig 43065 bp, 37 predicted proteins | sample AntAceMetag02UKS_FD_184776 | JGI IMG/M metagenome (GOLD analysis project Ga0208905, IMG submission 184776) | Saline lake microbial communities from Ace Lake, Antarctica - Antarctic Ace Lake Metagenome 02UKS (SPAdes) (version 2) | ecosystem: Environmental > Aquatic > Non-marine Saline and... | reverse complement strand
CCGCGAATGGAAGAGATATTATTACCGTGGATGATCTGGGGACCATTCAGAAGCCGCATATCCTCCAGACATCTTTCGTTGAAACCGGCGCTGTCCAGTGCGGTTTCTGTACTCCGGGGATGATATTGGCTGCCAAGGCGCTCCTGGATCGGAATGCTTCTCCTTCGGAAGATGAGATTAAGGAAGCCCTGGACGGGAACCTCTGCCGTGTCCAGATCATCGAGGCGGTTCAGCTGGCCGCCCGCCGCATCCGGGCGAAGAAAAATAAGACTGGATCTAATAGAAAGAAGAAGAAAATCTCAAAACCAGCGAAGACTAAAAAGACGAAAAAAGCTTAGCCTTGTTCCGTTCTGGCAACTGGCAGCAATTTAGACAGGATAACAGGATTGACAGGATTCGGTTCCGCGCCCTCGGAGCAAGGTCTCTGTCTCTTCCTTAACGTCAGAGCCAAGTCCTGTCAATCCTGTTATCCTGTCTAACAAGCTTTTTAAAGATACAAAAAAACCGAAAAAAGATGAAACCACCGAAATTTAATGAAGTAAATAAAAGTGTCCTCAAGGTAGACGCCCTTGGTCTGGCGCTCGGGCAGGCTAAATTCACCGACGATTATGAGATGCCGGGGATGATATATGCCAAGCTCCTCCGCAGTCCCCATGCTCACGCCAGGATTAAATCTATCAATACAGCCAAGGCCAAGGACCACCCAGGTGTGGTGGCGGTCCTTACCCATAAAGATGTTCCCCGGATTCCGATCACGACCGCAGGGCAGGGATATCCGGAACCATCTCCCTATGATGAGTTTATTCTGGACAATAAAGTCAGGTATGTGGGGGATAAAGTAGCCCTGGTCGCGGCGGAGACGGACGAGATTGCCGAGGAAGCGCTCCAGTTGATTGAGGTAGAGTATGAAGTTCTTCCGGCTGTTCTGGATCCAAGGAAGGCGATGCGAGCCAGTGCTCCCGTTATCCATGATGAGAAGGATTGCTATATTCCGATTCCCGTTCCGTATGAACCGGAGAAGAACCGGGTGGCACGAATAGATGCTTCGGTGGGGGATATCAAAAAAGGAGTCAAAAACGCGGCGATGGCGATTACTGACGAGTTCGAGAATCAAACCGCTACTCATTCCGCCCTCGAACCTCATTGCGCGCTTGGCTGGCTGGATGAGAATGGACGATTGATAATTATCTCCACTACCCAGGTTCCATTTCATGCCCGCCGGATTCTGAGTCGGGCTCTACAGATTCCGCAGCGGAAGATCAGGATAATCAAGCCGAGGTTGGGAGGAGGTTTCGGTGGGAAACAGGAGGTTATCCTGGAGCAGTATGTGGGACTGCTTGCTCTAAGGCTCAATCGCCCGGTTAAGATGCGGTTGACCAGGAAAGAAGTGTTTATCAGCGCCCGGGTCCGGCATAATATGATCACCAAGGTCCAGGTAGCAGCGAAGAAAGACGGGGAATTGACCGCGATCGATCTCTATGCTCTCTCCAATACCGGCCCTTATGGAACCCACGGTTTGACTGTAGCCTCCAATGTCGGAACACGGACGCTCCCGATGTTTAAATGTCCCAACCTCCGCTTCAGCAGTGACGTTGTCTATACCAATCTCAGTGTTGCCGGGGCCTACCGGGGATATGGGGGCACCCAGGGAATTCTGGCCACCGCCATTGTAATGGATGATCTGGCCGAGCGTCTTGGCATCGACCCGGTGGACTTTTATTTGAAGAATGTTATCGTTGGTGGAACAGAAGTACCGATTTTGAAAGAGTTAGGCGAAGGACCGGTGATCGGTCAACCCCACATCAGTTCCTGCGAGCTGACGGCGTGCATTAAAGCCGGCGCCGAGGCCATTGACTGGAAGAAAAAACGCGGCCATCCGGGAGGGGGGCGTTACCGCCGTGGCATGGGTATGTCAATAATGATGCAGGGGTCTTCTATCCCTTACATTGATATGGCCTCGTCCACCATAAAGTTGAACGATGACGGTTCATTTAATCTCCTGATGGGCGCTACCGATATCGGCCAGGGGTCGGACACTGTCCTGGCGCAGATCGCGGCCGAGGTTTTGACGGTCTCAACCGATGAGATAATCGTTTATTCATCGGATACCGATCTTACCCCTTTTGATGTAGGGGCCTACGCATCCTCCACTACCTACCTCTCCGGGATGGCGGTGAAGGATACGGCAGAAAAGGTGAAGGAGCAGATGATCGCGGTCGGAGCCGCTATGCTCAATACCACCCCGGACCGGGTCAAGGTGATCGGTGGACGGGTGGTCGGACCAAAGAATAAATCCGTAACCTTCAAAGAGATCGGACTTCGTTCCCTTTACGAAAAAGATCAGTTCCAGATTGCGGCGACAGCATCCCGGATCTCCCAGGAGTCTCCGCCGCCCTTCGCCGCTCACTATGCTGAGGTGGAAGTGGATCGGGCTACCGGGAAGGTTCGGGTAGTCGAGTACGTACAGGCGGTTGACTGCGGCACTCCGATCAATCCCACTCTGGCGCGCGGGCAGGCGATCGGGGCCTTGATGAACGGACTTAGTTACGCGCTTACCGAGCGCTATATCTATAGCTCCAAGGGAGTAATGCTCAATCCCAACTATGGCAATTATAAGCTTTTTTATACCAAAGACATCCCTAAGATCAGAACCATCTTTGTCCCCTCCTATGAGCCGACCGGCCCGTTCGGAGCCAAGAGTGTGGGAGAGATCTGTATCAGCGGTCCGCTCCCCGCCATCTCCAATGCCATCTATGACGCGGTCGACATCCGGCTTCATCGCACCCCCTTTACTCCAGACAAGGTTCTGGAAGCGCTCCAGGCCCGAGAACGGGGTTAGAAAGAAGTTTAAAGTTGTAAGTGCCTAAAGTTTGAAGTTGCCCCAGCTTCGGCCCTATTTTAAAACCGCTAATCTCGCGAATCTGCGCAAATATTCTAATTGTCGGTCGTGATGTTCGACGCCCTGCCCGCCATAGCTTTAGCGAAGGCTGGTTCGAAGTTGAAAAGCCTGCCCGCCATAGCTTTAGCGACGGCTGGTTCGACGCCCTGCCCGCCATAGCTTTAGCGAAGGCTGGTTCGATGTTCATCTTTTCCCCCCTCTGAGGCCATTTTTTTAGCTGCAAAAAAGCGCAAAATCCGCAACCTTGGTCCTTTTACGTTCGACGCCCTGCCCGCCATAGCTTTAGCGAAGGCTGGTTCGACGTTGGAAGCTGTGCCCGCCGTAGCTTTAGCGAAGGCTGGTTCGACGCCCTGCCCGCCATAGCTTTAGCGAAGGCTGGTTCGACGTTCAGTTTTTTGCCTTGCCTCGGCGCCTTTTCGTTCGACGTTCAACGTTGGACGCCGTGCCTGCCGTATCGACGCCGGCCCGCCGTAGCCTTGGCGAAGGCGGGCTCAGTATTCAACTTTTTGCCCGCCTCTGCTCAGCGGTTTTGCAGTCCACGAATTTTACCCCGCGATGACCGAAGGTCATTTTGCGTGGTACACTAATTTGCACTAATTGTTTCCCCTTACCTCGGCCCCTTTTTTAGCCGCAGTCAACGACCGCGGCTACAGCACCCCGCTAAGAGCGGGGAGTCTCCAAAGGGAGAGGATCACACCCATAATAAGTTTAACGGACAAGAGGAGACTTGATACCGTTTTTAGACTTTGATTAAGAATGAGAAACATGTAGTATTGGAACAAACAACGAGTGGCGCATCAGCATCTGACATAAACTGTTTGGCGTGTTGCCGAGCACTACGCCGATGGTGAGGTAAACTGTCTTTACTTTAAGGAGATATTAAAATGCCTATTCCACAGACTGTAACATTCCAGGAAGCGATAGACGTAATTGAGTTGCTGCCTGAATATCAACAAGAAAGCCTCGTTGATATTCTTCAACATAGGCTCATAGAACACAGGAGGGAATTGATCGCGGAAAACATTAAAGAAGCAAGAAACGAATTTGCGCGCGGAGAAGTAAAAAGAGGCACCGCAATCGATTTAATCAGAGAGCTTGCGGAATGAGGACGCTTATATGGAGTAAAACCTTTGTAAGAGCTTTGAGACGAAATATCAAAAAGCATCCAACCGTGTGTAAACATATTGAAGAAACTCTGAAAGTTTTAGAGGAAAATCCTTTTGCCCCCCGATTAGAGACTCATAAACTCAAAGGAAAATTGTCAGGCTCATGGGCGTGTAGCGCTGGATATGACTTACGAATAGTATTTGATTTTGTGGAGAGCGAAAAACAAAAGGAAGATGATATTTTCTTGCTTGAGATCGGAACACACGAGGAAGTGTATTGAACCGATGACAGATGACCCACGGCCAGAATACGACTTCTCCAAACTGGAGGTAGGAGTTTGGGGAAAGTATGCCGAACGCTTTCACACCGATACCAACCTTATTCCGCCTGGAGCCCGATGTCGCAAGGGCATTTACTAGGAATTTTCAAGCCCTATTGCCAAGGACCTCTGATCGAGGTTGAAAACCTCTCCCACAGTTAGCTCACCCGGATCGCCCGGATCGAGTCTCCGTCATTCCCCCATTTTTCTCTCCATTCCCCCCCCTTCCCATTTCTCTTGCATCAACCCGTGTAGTATGGTCTAATATTTTTTTAATTTTTCTAAAATTGAAAAAAGGGGTAACCTATGCCTTCCGACCTGAGAAAGATAAAAGCTAAAGAGTGTGTTGGCTGCCGGATCTGCGAGCTGGTCTGCTCACTCAAGCATTACGGAGTTATCAACCCGCACCGTTCCCGGATCAGGGTCTATCGGCTGGAAGATCGGGATAAGATTGAAACCTGCCGGTTCTGCGATGATCCAAAGTGTGTCGAGGCGTGCCCGACCGGGGCGATGCATATTGAAGATGGGCGGGCGGTCCATGACCGGGAGAAGTGTATCCTCTGCGGCGCCTGTATCGAGGCCTGTCCATTCGCGGGAGCTCTGAGAATATTTGAAGGTGAGCTTCTGAAATGCGATCTCTGCGGCGGCGATCCCGAGTGCGTGAAGTACTGTCCCACCGATGCCCTCACCCTCGGTAGTTTCAAGGAGGTCAAAAATGACTGAAAAAGATAAATACTTCGGGTATATGGGCCGGATATTGAGAGTTAATCTTACCACCGGTGAAATTACCAAGGAACCGCTCCCCCGGGAGTTAATGGAAAACTATATCGGTGGTCGCGGCTTCGGAATTAAACTCTTAACCGATCTTCTGCCCGATCCGGCAGGGGTTGATCCCCTGGGGCCGGAGAATGTATTAATCTTCTCTACCGGGCCGCTCAATGGGACAATGTCCCCATCTTCGGGGAGGTATACGGTAACCACCAAATCCCCGCTTACCGGTCTCTTAGGAGACGCCAACAGCGGGGGCGCTTTCGGGGCCGAGATAAAGTTTGCCGGATACGATGTGATCATCGTCGAGGGTCAGGCTTCCGGATTGGTTTATCTGAATATCCGGGATGATCAAGTGGAGATTCTCCCTGCCGCCGATCTCTCCGGCAAAGGAACAATGGATACGACCGATATATTGGTCGAGAAGTATGGAAGGGATACCAAGGTAGCCTGTATCGGTCCGGCCGGGGAGAATATGGTATTCTGCGCTGCTATTGCCAACGATAAGTTCCATTACCTTGCCCGTTGCGCGGTGGGAGCGGTGATGGGTTCGAAGCACTTGAAGGCGATCGCGATCAACGGTACCCGGGACCTTAAACTGGCGGATCCCGATGAGTTTTTAAAGAAGACCGCTGACTGTTACCGGAAGATCACCGAGGATAAAACCTATCCGGACTTTTCCTATTACGGGACCGCGGTAATCACCGACATCGCGGCTGAGAGCGGGGGACTCTCCACCCGGAACGGACAGACCGGGGTCTTCGATCATATGGATAAATATAGCAGCCATGCTTATCGGGAAGATTTTGTGACCCGGTCTGAGAGCTGTTTCTCCTGCATTATTCACTGCTCTAATTACGCGGTGGTGGAAGATAAAAAATACAAGTGCGCGGGAAAGGGGCCGGAATTTGAGACATTTGTAGCTCTGGGGTCCCGGCCCGATTTGCCGAATCTTCCTCCGGTTATCTATGCCAACTATCTCTGCAACGATTACGGGATGGACACTATCTCGGTTGGGGGAATTATCAGTTTCCTCTTTGAATGCAGCGAGAAGGGTATGATACCGGAGAAGTATGAATGGGGGGACGCAGATGCCGTCATCGAGCTGGTGAGGAAGATGGCATTTCGGGAAGGAATCGGGGATGAGATGGCGAAGGGGATGAAGTACCTGGCCGAGAAGATCGGGCAGGGAAGCATGGACTTCGCCCTCCAGACCAAGGGTATGGAGCTCCCCGCCTATGATCCGCGGACCGGGAAGGGTTTTGGTCTCGGTCTGGCGGTTGCTTCCCGGGGAGGAGATCATCTCCGTGCGCTCCCGAACTTCGAGCTGCTCAGCTATACTCCGGAGGAAGGTGTTAAATGGTTTGGCGATCCCCATACCGTCGATCCCTATGCCTGGCAGGGGAAAGCCGATATGGTTCTCTGGCATGAGAACTTTGCCGCAGTGGTCAACTCGGCTGAGATGTGTATGTACTGCATGTTCGCGACCTACGCTATCCTGCCCGAAGATATGGCGGATCTGATCAGGCACGCCACCGGAATCGATTGGGATGAAAAAAAGATAATGAAAGCCGGAGAGCGGATTTTGAATCTGGAACGACTCTTTAATGTTGCCTGCGGACTCACACCGGCCGATGATTCTCTCCCGAAGAGATTTCTGGAGGAGGGGCTTCCGGAAGGCCCGGCGGAAGGACAGATTGTGGAACTGGATAAGATGCTCCCCCGGTATTATGAGGTGAGAGGATGGCAGGAAGACGGACGCCCGACTAAGGAGAAGTTGGAAGAGTTGGGGATAGAATAGGGTGATTATCAGACAAAATGGAATGATGGAGTGTTGGAGTGATGAAGTATTGGAGTACTGGAGTAATGGAAGGGCCGGTTTCCAGCACTCCATCACTCCATTACTCATTCCATTACTCCATAATCTCCGATAGAATTCATCGTCTGTAACTATCTGCCTTAAGATCAGACTAGGTCATGAAGATAACCGTTACTGCCATCAGTAAGTTCCAGAGGTATTTCCCCGCGCGTACTACAGAGATTGAATTCCCTGGGTCCACTCTCTTCGACTTTATATCCTGGGTAAGGGATGAGTACGGCCTGGATATTTCGGCCCACCGGAATATCAAGATTACCCATAATTCGGTTATGACCAAGGACTTTGCTGTTCCACTTAATGATGGCGATCGAGTCAGTTTCATCCCGATTGTGGCCGGGGGATAAATAACCGCCCCAATCGTTCCAGCCGCCGGGGCTAATTTTATGGGCATACGATTTTTAAATAGGGTCTAGCATGAAAGTCCGTTTGATATTGATTGGTCCTCTTAAACTTCCTTCTCAAGGGCGTATTATTGAATTTCAAACGCGGAAAGGGACAAAGCTGCGGACCATCCTCCGCAAGATGCTGAATTATACCCCGAAAGAATTGGAGTTCATTCAAATTATTCATGATGGCCGGACAGTTCATCTTGATGAGGTGATCACCGAAGATATTGAGCTGCGGATAACTATGAGATTGGGAGGCGGTTAGAATCAACTATGGCGACAGTAAAAATATTCGGCACATTAAGAGATCGGGCGGGCATAGGTCAGATTGAAATTTCGGGGGGAAAGACTATTTGGCAGATTTTGGCGCTTCTCGGTGAAAAGTATGGCGATTTGGTTAGGAGGCTTTTGCTGGAAGAGAAGGACGGTGAGTTGGTAAAGCGTGCTCCGGTTGTAATTATCATTAACGGTCATACCCAGATTGATCTCGGGCGAATTGTCGAAGATGGGGAGACAGTAACTATTTTTCCGGCAGTAGCGGGAGGTTAAAAGGAATTGTCTAAAGTTTTCAGCCGGAGGCTGATCAGCCTTTGGCTGAGGTGCGTATAACTTGAGATTTATAGGTATTTCTACCTAAAATAAATATCATCCAATATAGTATGACTAAAAACTAATTTTAATTAGGAGGCGCAGCATTATGCACGGATACGCGGGAAAATATCTCAGGATTAATCTGACTGACCGGTCGGTAAAAGAAGAACCACTGCCGGATCATCTGATTGAATATATTGGCGGGACCGGTTTCTGCGCGAAGATCCTCTGGGATGAACTTAAACCGGGGATTGATCCCCTATCTCCGGATAACATTCTGATTATGGCCACCGGCCCGACCACGGGGACAATCTTTCCCCAGAGCGGTCGTTATATGATGGCCGCCAAATCTCCCCTCACCGGGTGCTGGGCCGAGGCTCACTGCGGTGGTCACATGGGGCCGGAGTTAAAGTACGCCGGGTATGATTTTATCATTTTCGAGGGCCGGGCCGATCGCCTGGTATATCTTCTGATCATAGATGATCTGGTTGAGATTATAGACGCCGGGGATCTCGCCGGACGCAAGGTGAACGAGACAACCGATTATATCCGGAATAAACATGGGATTGAAAGGGTCGCCTGTATCGGTCCCGCCGGGGAGAACCTGGTCCGTTTCGCGGCCGTGATGACGGATAAGCATCGGGCTTTCGGTCGCTCCGGTCTTGGCACGGTGATGGGGAGCAAGAACCTGAAGGCGATCGCGGTGATGGGAACAGGGGATATTACTATGGCCGACCCGAAAGGATACGGCGAGCTATATGAAGAGTCGAAGTATCGTTTTCTGGAAGGTCCGGATTCGGAAGGCTGTCTCTCCCTGAGAGAGTTTGGTTCGGCAGGACTGGTTGAGATTGAGAATGAGATTGGTCGCTTCCCAACCAAAAATCACAAGCGGGGTGTTTATGATAAGGTGGAGATGATCGGTTCGACCCGGATCAGGGATGAGTTTCGGGTGGCCAAAAACTCCTGTTTTAACTGTAAGATACAGTGCAAACTGGTGACTTTCTCCAAAAAATATAACAGCATCGGAGAGGGGCCTGAATACGAGACAGTGGTCTCGCTGGGTTCCGGGTGTCTCAACTCGAACCTCGATGATCTGGTTTATGCCAATCATCTCTGCAACGACCTGGGTATAGATACCATCTCCTGTGGTTCCAGCATCGGGTTTGCCATGGAATGCTACGAGAACGGCCTGATTGAGGAAGAAGTAAACTGGACTGACGGAGACAAGGTTGTCCAACTGGTAACCGATATCGCCTACCGACGCGGCCTGGGAGACCTTCTGGCCGATGGTGTGAAGCGGGCCGCGGAGAAGATCGGCGGCGGCGCGGAGAAGTTCGCGATGCATGTCAAGGGGCAGGAGATCTCGGGTCAGGATGGTCGGGCCCATCGTTCCAGCGGATTGACTCACGCGACATCGGTCCGGGGAGCGGATCACCTCCGGGGACTATCGGTAATCGATGAGATCGGTTACCCCGAGATTGGATTGCGCCGCTATGGAAAGGATAAACTCCCGGCGGCACTTGACCGGCACAGTGAAGAGTTCAAGGGGCAGATGGTATATGATGTGGAGCACTTCTATGCCGTGGTTGATTCTCTTATTATTTGCAAATACGGCACTATGTATCCCCTCTGTTATTACTATCCCGATTTTCCCGCTATTCTTTACCGCTTGACCGGAGTTGAAGCATTTAATGATGAGGAGAACCTGCAGCGGATCGGGAAAAAGATCTGTTTATTGCGGAGAGCTTTTAATCAGCGGGAAGGACTAAGCCGCAAAGACGATACTCTCCCGGATCGATTCCTCTACGAACCCGAGGAGGAGGGACCAGCGAAAGGTCAGGTCGTCAATCTCGACGTTATGCTGGATGATTATTACAAGCTTTGGGGTTATGATGAGGACGGTCTAATCCGCCCGGAGACTTTGGATGAGTTCAGTCTTGAGGATGTTAAGGAGGAACTTTATAAATAACGGAAGATGGAGGGCAGAGGGGAACTGAATACCTAATATTCAACCAACCTTCGCCAAGGCTACGGCAGGCATGCAAGGAATATCCAATAAAAAGGGCAAGTAAGGAGCGATAGCGACTCCCACCTTGGATATTCCTTGTTGGCTGTTGGATATTCAAAAAGGGGCCGAGGTAGGGGGTAATAGTTCTATCGTATAATAATCCTGCAATTATTAGTGAATCTAAATTCTTATTTAAATTGGAGTAAAAAATGAAGCATCTTATCCACAAAAGTGATATCTGCTCAGGTTGCCAGACCTGCCAGATAATCTGCGGTTTCACCTTTTTCAAGGTGAATAATCCCAAAAAAGCCCGTCTGGAGATCAATCGAATCTCCGATACTGAGACGCGGATGACTGTCTGTGTTCAGTGTCAGGAGCGTCCATGCCTGAAGGCCTGCCCGGAAGGGGCTATCTCCGAAGTTAACGGATCAGTTAGGATCAATTCGAAAAAATGTAATTCCTGTGGAATCTGTGTTGATGTCTGCCCTTATGGCGGGATAAAATTTCATCCCGACATCGGCGCCATCATCTGTACTCAGTGCGGTGTCTGCGTTGACAACTGCCCGGTTGGTGCCCTCGAGATGGTGGAGTAGTTAAACAATAAATAGACGTGACCCCTGTTTTTTGTTTTTGTAGCCACGTTCGCTGACCGCGGTCACGAGAGTTTTTCACAAATCCATAATCAATCTATCGGTTAACTGTGAAAATAATAGCAATAATGGGAAGCCCCCGGAAGGGTGGAAATACCGACCTTCTTCTGAACTCGTTCTTAAGAGGGGTCAAGGAGGGGGGAGGGGAGTATGAGAAGCTGTCAATCTCCGATCTTCTTATATCTTCCTGCCGGGAATGCCTGGACTGTGAAGAGACCGGTGAATGTGTCATTCAGGATGATATGCAGCCGGTTTACGGTAAGCTTTTAAAAGCCGATAAGATAGTTCTGGCCTCTCCTAATTTCTTCTATGGTTTTCCGGCTCAGATGAAGGCTTTAATCGACCGCGGCCAGGCTCTCTGGTCGCGCAAGCATATCCTCCATAGAACATCGGATGCGGCGGATTATCCCGGGAAACCGCTACCAAAAGAAGCATTCGCTCTGCTGGTGGGAGCCACCGCCGGCAAAAATCTCTTTGCCGGCCAGCTCAATACCATCCGCTATTTCCTGGAACCGCTGAAAGCCGCGCTAACTAGAAGCCTGCTCTTCCGGAAGATTGAGAAGAAGGGAGATATCTCGCGCCATCCTACCGCGCTGGATGAGGCTTATCAGGCAGGGAGTAAATTTGCAGATATAAATGCAGGCAGTGAAAGGTGATCGGTAAACAGTAATCGGTGATCAGTAACTAGCCCCGGTTCCCTGGAGTCGTGTTACCGATGACTGATAACGGGTAACCGATTACTGTTCTTTTCCGCTTACTGATCACTGCTTACCGCGTACCTTTTCTTTTACTGCTTATTATCCTCTCCCTGGTATCCCATAGCCCGCAAAAAAGCGGCCAGAACTTCCGGATCGAACTGACTCCCCGCGTATTTTTTGATCTCTTCCACAGCGAAGAGCTCGGACTTCGCTTCCCGGTAAGGCCGGGTAGAAGTGATGGCGTCAAAAGCGTCGGCTACGGCAATAATCCGGGAGCCCAGCGGGATGTCTTCCCCGGATAACCCCTCCGGATATCCGGTGCCATCGAAGTTCTCATGGTGATATTTGATCAGCTCAATGATCTCTTTCAATTCATCGATCGGGCCCAGGATCTGGGCGGCAATCAGCGGATGGCGGTGGATATGCTCCATCTCTTCCTGCCGGAGCGACTCGTCCTTATCAAGGATTGTGTCGCTGATTCCGATCTTTCCGATATCATGAAGCGCGGCAGCCACCCGGATATTCTCGACTTCGGCGGGGGATAGTCCCATCTCCTCCGCGGTCCGCACCGAGTACTCAGTAACCCGCAGGGAGTGGTCCCTGGTATCTGGATCTTTGGCTTCCAGAGTTCGAGCTAAGGCTTCAATGCTCTTGATGAATGATGATTGGATCTTCCGGCTCTGCTCCAGGACCTTCTTCTCGAGATTGCGCTGGTAGTCAAGGTTCTCCAGGATGAGTGCTCTCTTCTGGAGGGCCATCTCAACACTGATGGTGACGTCATCCAGCCGGAAGGGCTTAGTGATGTAGTCATAGGCCCCCGATTTGAGGGCCTGGATCGAGACGTCGATATCATTTAAAGCAGTCAGCATGATAACGGCAATCTCGTCATCCCGTTTCCGGATTAAATCCAGAAGTTCGATTCCGCTCATCCCCGGCATCATAATATCGGTCAGGATGACGTCGTATTGATTTTCCCGCAAACGACCGACTGCCTCATTGGCACTGGCGGCGGTATCGCAGAGATATCCCTCTCCTTCCAGGATTGTTTTAAGAACGGTCCTGATCGCTTCTTCATCATCAACGGCCAGGATGTGGATATTGGAGGGATTTATTTCTTTATGCCGCGCGGTCATTTTTAATAAAAATAGATATTATGTTTCTATTTCGGGGGTGATCGAAAAAATAGAAACAGGGGAGAGTTTATATTCTTTCCTTCAAGGAATCGATTGCCCCATTCGGGATATTATCGGGCGGAGAGATATCCCGGATCATGAGGTTGATCCAGAGCAGATGGAGCTGTTCGTCTTTGAGGATTGAGGTGGAGAGCAGCAGGGGGTGATTATTTACCGGATTGGTATATTCAAAATCTTCAATCGCCCGGCGCGATTTAAAGGTTCGGTCAATAATATCCGCCGGTCCATCCCCGAGCGTGGTCACCGGCCGATAGAGCAGATTTTCACCCGCTAGACTCAGCGCGGTCCGGGCCGCCTCATTGAGGGCAATAATCATCCCGTCCTGATCGACGGTGACAATTCCGGATTCCAGATGCTTGAGGATGGCCTGGCTGACATCCTTCTGCCAGGAGACATCTTGAAAGAGGAGCGCGTTCTTAATCGCGAGGGCGAAGAAGGTGGAGAGGATAGAGAGAAGCTCCAGGTCAATCCGGGAGAAAGGCTCTCCCGTGAACCGTTCCCCGCAGGCGACCATGCCGATCAGCTTCCCCTTTGCCAGGAGTGGGATGGCCATCACGGCCTGGAGCTGCTCCAGGTCTCGTTGGACCTCCCAGGTGTCCGGAGAGTTAAAAGTGGTATCCAGTTCACGCTTTCGCAGGATCCGTTGGTGTTTGCTCATCCAGGCCGCCAGCCCTTTCTCATGTTTGAGGAGAAAATTCTTGGTTAGATCGGAGTCCATCCAGGATGACTCTTGTATAGCAAACTTCCCGCTCTCCGACTGATAGAGAAGGAGAGAGACTTTACGTACATCAAAGGCGTCCCTGACTGTCTCGACCAGAACGCCGAGAAGACGTTTCAGGTCGAAGATATTGAGTAATGCTTGGGAGTACTGTTGCAGGATGCGAATGTAATACTGGGAGATTTTTGTCTCAATGGGAGCGGACTGTTCTGCCGGTTCAGAGTGAATTACCTCAGTTAAAGTTGCCACCGAGGGAGGAGAATCGCCCTGGAATTGGTTATTTTGCTCAGCCAATCCCTTCCGGACCCAATGGATAAGCTCATAATCTTCAAATGGAATCTTTAATATTTTAAAGACATCGAGCTCAGCCGCGCCTTTCGCCAGCGGAGAATGAGTAGACTGGACCAGCATGATCACCGGGAGAGAGTTTTTGGCTTCCCGCATCCGGTGGAGGATGGAGATGCTCTCGCCCATGTCGAGCTTTGAGTCCAGAATTATTAAATCAAGTACTCCCTGGGCCAACCGCTCAATAATTTCTCCTTCTCGCGAAGAACTGATCACCTGGCAGGTCTTCCCCAGAAGCTGCTTGATATTTTTTCTGCGAAAGATGTCTCCTGATGCTATTAAAACGGTAGCCATTGAGTGATACCTCAAACTCAGTTAAAAATAATAAAGTTGATAGATTTGTAATTGGATAATAGAATAGTAAATATAGCCATTCGGCTATTGTTTGTCAAGGCGGCAAATGAACATGACGAATGATGTTATTGGAGATGCTTATACAGATGTGTCGCGTGATCTTCTGTTAATTGTGAAAGGTGAAGTTCTATGAATACTCGGCTAAGAGATGTTGGTGATTATAGTTATAAAAACCGAAAAATAACGCAGACTCGAATAATTAAATATATATTTAGGCATATTTTGTGCCCATTCTATTCATCAGAATCAGATTATTATATGGAGAAATATATTAGAGATTGTGAGATAGAAGAACATGTAAATATGGAATTGGATTGGAGAGTGGCAGATAAAAATGACATCCCAAGTTTTAAGGAATTTTTACCTTGTTTTAAAATTAATCTATTCAAAAAAAGATTTTTTAACGAGGAGCATTGTTTAATAGCTATTTGCAATCGGAAGATCGTCCATTATTGCTGGTTTGCCTATGAAATGGATTACTATGTGAAAGAGATGAACTATTTGGTAAATGTTCTTCCGGATAAGGTGTATATATATGATGCTTATACCCGTCAAGATTTTCGTGATAGGGGGATTCATCAGGAAGGTTATCGATGGATCAACCGACAGATGGCTGTTAGAGGAAAGAAGTATTCAATAACTATGATGGATCTCAAAAATCTGAACTCCATATTTACAGCGCTTCAAGTCGGTTTTAAATTGAAGGGTAGCATCGTATATCGCCGGATCCTCTGGCTTGAAAAGACCCGCTTTATTCCGAGCGTGCAGATATGAAAACTACCTGGCGGATAATAGATAATTTGGAAGACCTTCAGGGGATAAAAAAGGAGTGGAACGTTCTTCTGGAGGAGAGCGGGGTAGAATCTATCTTCATGACATTTGAATGGATTATCTCCTGGCTGGAAGTGTTTGGGGAAGATGGGGAGATGCTTATCCTGAAAGGGGAAGGGGAAGGATGGAAGGGGATATTTCCACTCTTCCGACGAGTAAGGTCGCTCCCGCTGGGGAAACTGCGGACTATTTCTTTCATCGGGGAACCCCTCTCCGACCGGTGTGACTTTATTATCACCGGGTATAGAGCCAAAGCTATTGAGGCGTTTCTTGCCTACTGCCGGCAACATCGTAATGATTGCGACCTCCTCCGACTAGGGCAGATCCCCGCCGACTCCCCGACTGCCCGTCTACTTAAGAAAAAATTGGCCAGCGGGAAACTGAAGTTTAACTGCCGGGTTTGTGACCGGTCCCCCTATATCCCGCTGCCAGGTTCCTGGAATGAATACTTCCAGACTTGCTCCCGGTCTTTTAAAAAGAAGATCAGGAAGTACTTCCGGGCTATCCGGGAGAAGGGGGAGATCCGGATAGCTGAATTACCTCCATCACCGGAGACCCGGGATATACTCCTGGGTATATCCGGCCGGAGCCTCAAATTCCAGAGAGGGGTTGCTTTCTTTTCTCTGCCCGGGATGAATGAGTTTATGAAGATCCTGCTCCCCCGGATGTGGGAAGCCGGATTGCTCAAACTCACCGCCCTCTATCTTGATGACCGTCCGATTGCGTACGATATCGGATTCAAATATCACGATAAGATCTGCTCATACGAAAGCGCTTTCGACCAGGAATATGCTCAGGCCGGTGTGGGGCACCTCTTGCTGAGGTTGTTGATTGAGGATGCCATCAAGGATAACTGCCGGGAGTTTGACCTCCTCCGGGGCGAGGAGGCCTATAAGTTCTCCTGGGCCGACCAGCTCCGTGAACACCTGGAATTCACTATCTATCACCCCGGGTTACTCCCCGACCTGATTCACTGGGGATATCACCTCAAGCGGCTGGCCCGGTTTCTGGTAAGGAAAGAGTATCGCTTTTTTGGGGAAAAGGGGTTTATCCAGGGACTCAGACAATGGCTTTCCCTGGGACCGGACCATTCCCGTCAGGAACTGTTGGTGACGGCCACGACCCGGAAAGGCGGTTTTTATCTGAAGGTTCTGACCGATCTGGAGGAAGTACGGGATCTGGAAGGCGATTGGAATCTCTTGCTCGATCGAAGCGGGATCAGGTCAATCTTTATGACCTATGAATGGATCATCTCCTGGCTGGAAGTTTATGGTGATGGGGGGGAGATTATGGTTCTGGCTGCTTACCGGAATACGGAGTTAATCGGAATCTGCCCCTTAATCTTACGGAAAGGAAGGTTTATGCGCTGGTCCGTTCGGCTGATCGAATTCGCCGGCGACCCGCAGAGTGACAGCACCGATCTGATTCTGACGGGGAGGAAGGAAGAGATAACCGAATTATTCTGGGATTACCTCTGGGAGATCCGTTCCCGTTGGACCTTGGTCCGATTGGGGGAGATTTCGGGAGCTTCGCTTAATCTGACCATATTGGGCGATATTTTCAAGAACAGAAAAGTTTCTCATCATTTTCGAACATGCTCCTATGCTCCTTTTTTAACTCTAAACAAAAGCTGGGACGATTATTTGAAAAGCCGCTCGAAAAAGTTTCGGAACCGAATGCGGAGTGATCTGAGGAGGATAAGGCAGGCAGGAAAGGTGAAGTTGTCGAAAGTTTCCCCTTCTCCGGAGGTATGGGAAACAATCATTAATATAAATTGTCAGAGTCAAAAAGCGGCCCGAGGGATAAATATGTTTGCTGATATCCGGGCCCGAGAATTTATGAGAAGGGTAATGGAGAGGTTTGAGGACTATGGATGGTCGGATATTAAATTGTTACTTTTTGATGAACTGCCAATCGCATACCGGATTGATTTTTTCTATGATAACCGGCTCCTCCTCTATAATAGCGCGTTCTTGCCTGATTATGGTAGATACCATCCGGGTTATGTTATCCAGGGGTTGAATATCCAGGAAAATATTAAGAAGGGAACCCAAGAGATGGATTTTTCAAGGGGTGGTGAGCGCTACAAGTACTACTATACCAATGAATTCCGTTACAATCGCGAGATCATTATTTTTAATAATACATTATTGGCCCGTGGATTAAGGTTGATATATTCGGCAAAAGAATTTGTACAACGTCTCACCGGGAAAGGATATGAATTCGAGGCAGCACAGGTTCAATTCATTTCGACCAGACAAAAGCAAGAAGTGAGTGGGTGGAAAGCAAGGGAGCATATCCTGCTCGTGGATGACGACCCGGTTATTCTCAAGAAGTTGAAACATATTATAGGTGAAGCCGGTTACTGGGTTTCTTCGGCGACCAACGGGATGGAAGCTCTCACCCGGGTAAAAGAAGAACCTCCGGATCTGATCATCTCCGATATCATGATGCCGGAGATGGATGGCTATGAGTTCTGTCGTCATATCAGGTCCCATCCGGCTACCGCGCTTCTTCCCTTTATCTTTCTCACTGCTAAAGATAAGATCGATGACCGGATCGAAGGGATCAGACTTGGGGCGGACGCGTATCTGACCAAGGCTTTTCATCCCTCGGAGTTGCTGGCGATAGTCCGCAACGTGCTGCTGCGTCATCAACTTTATCTTGAACAGGCCCAGATAGATAAACTTACCGGCTTGCCAAACCGGAAGGGGATAATGGATGAATTAACCGAACAGATTACTATAGCCCGGCAATATCAGCGCTTATTTAGTTTGGCAATGATCGACCTGGATAATTTCAAGGCAGTCAATGATCGGTATGGGCATCCAACCGGGGATCGGGTCTTAATTCAATTCGCTGAACTGCTAGCCCATGAGGTGAGAGAGCAGGATAAAATAGGGCGTTGGGGAGGGGATGAGTTCTTGGTCCTTCTGCCGGAGACTTCGGAATCAGATGCCAGCGCGTTACTGGAAGTGATTCGTGAGAAAGTAGCGGGCTTTAACTGGGAATGGGAGAAGGGGAGGATCACAGTCCCAATTACGATAAGCGCCGGGGTTGCCGAGATGCGGCAATCCGATCAGGATATAAATGAGATAATAGAACGGGCCGACCGGGTGTTCTATCGGGCAAAGAACCGGGGGAAAAATCAGGTAGTTGTCTCGGAAGAACCGGGCGAGGCGCCAAGGTCATTGCCTCCTGCCGCGGAGTAAGGAGGGCGGTCTCAGACCGAAACTTCCGAATTCACTAGGGTTATCCAATTGGGGAGAGTGTAAGGGGAGCGCGTATTCCAGGAGAAGCTGAGATCCCGTCTCCCCTTAGCAAATCCAGAATTTTTCCAGAACTCTAGGCAGGGTCGGTTTCGGTTGGTAGGGATAAATTCAGCGAATACCTGATTGAGGCCGAGAGTCTGCACCCGGGTGATTGCCGTATGAAGCATGGTTTCTTCCACTCCTCTCCCCATCACCCGGCAACTCAGGATAAAGTCCACGATTTTTCCCCGGTCATTTTCAGTTTTCAGGCTGATGATCCCGGTCAGGCCGGAGTCTCCGAACTTATCCGAAACCCGGAAAGTCCATAACTCATGGCCGGGTTTTTTCGCCCAAGTATATAATTCCGGCTCGGTCATCCTCCGGGTGGAGAGATTCATCTGGTTGGTCTTATTCAATAACTGGGCGGTCCGGGGAAGATCCCCCGTGCTTAATTTTTCGATCTTTACGGTTATTTCCAGGCTCTGGAGCCATTTTTCCATCGAGCCAAGATTAATTTCCATGGCCTGGCGTTTTCGCTCCGAGACGTACATCTTTGTTCTCGAAGAGTCTTCCCGGCTGATGGAAGGAGCGTCAAAGCAGCGAAGCCCCAGCAAGATTTGCTTATAGAATATTGGGTCTTCCGGCCATTCCGGAACCAATACCTCGGGGAGAGTTGCCTTTACCCGAGCCCGTTCGACCGGGTTATCGTCGATGAAAACCGCTGAATCAAGGCCGAGATTCAACTCCGAGATCAGGTCGATAATATTCCGGGCTTTGTCTTTCCAGTTAATCTTCCAGCCGGCGAAATCGTCGAGAGTCAGGAACATCTCCGGACGTTTATTGATGGCTTCTATTGCTGTTGTTTCTTCATTCTTGCTCACTATTCCCAGTAAAATTCCCCTATTGGTTAAAGCTTTCAGTCCGCGCTGGAAGTCAACATATGCCTCCCCAATCGGGTCATGTCCTCCCAGTATGATCTTCTCCCATCCGAGATCACCTACAATACCTCCCCATAAGGTGTCGTCCAGATCGAGAATGATCAGTTTTCTAGCTTTTCCCGTTATCCCCCGTAAGGCGGCCTTAATCTCTCGGGCTGCTCTCTGAAACACGATATTTCCGAACGCGATCTTGCCCATGTACCATAATTTTGGGGAAAATGCATCTTTCCCGGCGCCAATAATCCAGTTTTGCGCGTTTAAAAGAAAGATATTCGAGGCTTCTTGCATGTTATCGGCCAGTCGCAGGTTCATGCGCGCCAGAGTAACCCCGATCCCGATCCCGGACTTCATATCCAGAAGCCCGGTCCCCCGTGGATATGAGGGAAGTATCCAGGTTGGGATAAAGAGGTATTTGAGGCGCTTGCCGATAGTTAGCAGTAGGGACGAGAATTCATCGACTTCTTGCAGGATCCGCTCTTCTGTGGTGTGCTCATAGTTCATGATCCGGTTGAAGGAGGGAATAACGCTCTTCGGTTGAGTCCAGACTACTGCCAGGTCCGGGTTCTTTTGCCAGCACTCAAGGGAGTTATCGAGCAGCACTCGGATAACCTGGTTAAATGGGGAGATCAGGGGAATAATCTCGGGGGGGGAACTTCCCCCCCTGAGATAGGCGGCGAGGTTGTCGATCGTGAAGTCTGAGATCAGTAAGCATTTATATTGCCGGTTCTCAGTCATTTTAAGAGTGAAGTGATATAATCGGCTAAAGTAGTGGTTGTCTGAAAAGGATTGGATAGCAGGGTTTTCTCATCGGTCAATGATATTGTAACCCCGAACCTGTCCTTGATTCGGTTCTCAATGGCAACAATGAGATTTACCATCCCTAGCGAATTGAGCTGACTGAGAATAGGGGTATCTGTGTTCTTTTCTAATTTACGACCTTCCGGTAACAGAGGGTTGACCTCATCAAAGGCCCGAAATAAAGCCGCGATTACTTTCTGTTGCATAATGAAATATTCAGGTGTGGGTTAGATATATAATCAATCAGCTTATTCTATTGTGGGAATATAGTAATTACAAGTTGAAAATCCCTGATTTTATTAATTTGAAATATGGAACTTTAGAATCTCGTTTAATTTATCTTGTCTTTAAATTATGATTATGCAATATTAAGTATAATGAAGACTGATAGAAAAATCCTGCAAAATCGAATAGATAAATCGGAGAAAGTATCCTCCGATCGGAAGTAGCTTGAAGAAAAGGCCGCTCACGAGCAGAAGATAGAGGCGATAGGCAGAATGGCCGGAGGGATCGCCCATGATTTTAATAATATTCTGGCCGGGATTGTTGGTTACACCACTCTGTTGAAGGAAGGTTGTTAGCCTCAAAGTCCGGCCTCGGCCGATCTTGAGTCGATTGAAAGATTGGTAATGCGGGGGGCGGAACTATCCCGGGCGCTCCTGATATATTCCCGGAAGGGCAAGTATACCAGGGCGAAACTGAATCTCAATGAGCTTGTCAATGAAGTCGGCGGAGTAATTCGCCGGACAATGAGCAAAGATGTAAAGATGGAGGTTCGACTTGCTCCTGACCTTCCGGAGATTATCGGCGATCGCGGGTATATCTACCAGGCGGTTATGAATCTCTGTTTAAACGCGGTTGAGTCCATGCCTGATGGGGGAGTACTTACTATTACTACATCGATTCTGTTTCCGGACGCGAGTAGCTTTCAATCTCATCCTTTTCTTGAGAGAGGTTCATCTGTCGCGGTTACTGTTTCAGATATCGGGATAGGAATTGAAGATGAGACCCGCAAGTTAATCTTTGAGCCGTTTTTTACCACCAAGGCACGCCAGCCGGGGAAGGGGTTGGGGCTCTCCATGGTGGCCGGGATTGCCGAACGCCATGGGGGATCCATCGAGGTGGAGAGCGAACCCGGTCGGGGGAGCGTATTTACCATACTTCTTCCGATTGGTGAAGAACCGAAACCAGTTCCAATAGTTCAGCCTGTAGCTGAACCCGGCATCGGAACCATTTTAATCGTTGATGACGATGAGGATTTTCGTTCCACCCTGGGTCGCTGGCTGGAGGGGCATGGCTTTCGGGTGCTTACCGCGGCTGGTGGAGAGGGGGCATTGAAATTCCTGAAGGATAATAAAGAAAAAATCTCATTGGTCCTGCTTGACATGATTATGGAAGGAATGGGCGGTGCCGATGTCTTCCGGAAATTGAAGGATATTAATCCTAATCTGTTGGTTATTATCTGTTCGGGAGGACCCCTTGATGATATCTGCCGCCGGATGATTGATGAAGGGGCGCGGGATTTTATTCAGAAGCCGTTTAAATACGAGACATTAGAAGATAAAATCCGGGAATTCATCTCGCAATGAGCCAGGGGAAAAGAAACAAGATATTGGCTGTGCGAGGAGTCATCAAGTCGATTGTCAGACCGTTGTTATTGCGGATTTTTAATGCCGGAGAATTTTTCAGGAAAGGTCTTCTTCCGACACCGATACTGGCGTACCATTCCCTTGATAAAAGTGGATCTTCGATCTCGCTTGATCCGGATATTTTTCAACAACAGCTCGCTTTTCTTGCTTCTCGGCGATACAAGGTATTAACATTATCCGAATATGGAAGATATCTCCGGGAAGGTCGTAAATTGCCGATCCCATCGGTGGTATTAACCTTTGATGATGGTTTCGCTAATTTTTTAGAGGAAGGATATCCCGCCTTGAAGAAGTATGGATATCGGGCAACAATTTTTATTCAGACCGACTATATCGGCAAAAAATCCAGTTTCTCGAAAGATCTGTCTTTTCAGATAATGGGATATTCGGATCTGCGATTTTTGCAGAAAGAAGGATTTGAATTCGGTGCGCATACTTGTTCGCATGTCTCTCTCACCGGAATTCCTCTTTCCCGGGCTAGAACTGAGATTGTTAAATCAAAGGAAATATTGGGAGAAGTATTGGGGGAAGAAGTGACTTCTTTCTGTTATCCATTCGGGGATTACAATCAAAAAATTGAGGAGATTGTTCAGGGGGCGGATTATCAGACTGCGGTAACTCTGGATGTGGGCAATACAAATAGTCGTAAGAATTTATTGGCTCTGCGGCGGGTTGTGATAGGGCCCAGGATAGTTCCAGCGTATTTTAAATTAATTTTAGGTGGTAACTTCCAAATCTACCATAATCTTTTTCAGCTTCCGCTTCGGTGAGTTCTCTGCCAATTGAAAAATTTCAGATAAGTTTGGTAATTTTTCGATATTTACATATAAAATTAAATATGAGAATATTATCTGAATAATCTGGAGATCAATAATATATGGATTTTAAAAATATTAAACGTACTATTTTAATCGGTTTGCTTTTGCTGCTCCCCTGGGGGTGTAGCAGTACTCCTCCTCTTCTCCCTGAGCAGGAACTGAAAGAGAGCAGGGATACCCAAACTCTTTCAACGGAGAATGATGAGAAACTATGGGGGGGGGAAGGGCTCTCCCATGACCCTAAACAAGTTGCTCAGGCGCGAATGCGGACTATGAGTTCTTATCATGAAAACTATTTGGTTGGAGCGGGTGATATAATAGAAATAATTTATAATTTTCGATATGAGCTGACACCGGAAGAATATATCCTGGAGATCCAGGATGATCTTAATATCCAATTATTATTTAATTCGGCAATATCTCGTAATGTTCGGATTAGGATGGACGGGAAGATTACTTTACCCTTAATTGGAGAGATCGCGGTGGCAAATAAATCCACCCAGGAGGTACAGCAAGAGCTCTTCGAAAAATATTCCCATTATATCAAGGATCCGGTAGTGACCGTAGAAGTTCAGAAGGGGAATGTAAAAATTCAGGAGCTCAAGAAAGCTATCACTACCGCCGCCCGCGGTCAGAGCAAGTTAATTCCCGTTCGCCCGGATGGAATGATTACCTTGCCCATGATTGGCGATGTTCAGGCCTCCGGTCTTACTATTCCCGAGATAAGACATGAGATTAATAGAAGATATTCAGTCATTGTGCGTAATTTGGATACGACAGTGATTCTGAAGAAGATAATAAGCAATCAAATCTATGTTCTGGGAGAAGTATACCGACCGGGCGTTTTTACCACTCCCTATCCGGTTACTTCCATACAGGCTATTGCGATGGCAGGTGGACTTAAAAATGATGCTAATGAAGATAGTATTGTTGTTCTTCGAGATGTGGGACTTCCGGTCCCGAAGGGAATTCGGATAGATCTGGGGCAGCTCTTCAGCATGGAAAAGAGTAGTTTATCCGAAGAATGGGAAGTCAGGAGAAAGAAGCTCGAATTAAAATTGTCGAAAGAGGGAATCACGGATATAGCTCAGATTCGGGCGGCGTATTCGGATTTGGGTGACTGGACCTTTATTCATAACGATGTAGCCCTCCGGCGAAATGATATTGTCTATGTTCCGAAATCCTTTATTGGCAGTGTGGATAAGTTTATTGACCAGTGGTTTACCCGGGGAGTTTACAGTGCCTTCCCGGCCGACTCTACCATGGATTTCATACTGGACACCTGGGATGTCATCCATATAGATGAGAGGCGAACCTATAGCATCAATGAGAATGATAATATAATTGTGGGTGAGTAGCTAGACTCTACTCGAAAAAAATTTCGAGCAGTAAATCCTAAATTCTAACTTCTAAATCCTAATATTGAAATTCTAAATAAATTTCAACTACAATTGACCGATATTTCAAAAAATTAATGTTTTCGGTATCATTTATTGGGATTTGTGCCAGCGCCTTTTTTGTTATTTAGGATTTCAATATTTTTAGCCCGAGATGATCTCAGATCATTTTTCGGGTAGATATTAGGATTTTAGAGCTTACGAGTTTTTAGAGTAAGCTCTAGCTAGTGCTTACTCGAAAAGGTAACAGGCAAAAGAAAACAATAGCAAGGGAGGGTCAAAAACCGAAGGAAAAAAGTTGAGAAAAAGCTTGTAAAAATGCCGCAACATGCTACAGTAAGCTAACTAACGACAATTAGGAGGCTTAAAATGAAAGCATGTGCGGCACATTGTAATCTACCATCATCTACCACAGTCGGCAACTTATTTTTTCCGGTACCTGATACGGAATTTCATGATTTTCTCCTGCAAATCGACGAATTAGTTGAATTTGCTCCTGAGATACTGGAAGCAATCGAACTCGATCAGGATACGCTTGGCAAAGAGAAGAAAAAAGTACGCCAGGATGATAAACGATTTATTGAAGAGATGACAGGAGTGTTGCCGGGTATACAGATTAAAGACTATACAGTCAAAGATTATGAACTAACCCTGGAGACAGGCCGACCCCGAATGCCGGCTTATCTGGTCTGTGTATTCTTAATGATGCGGGGAAAAGATGGTTCCGTGACAAAAAAGAGGGACGTAACATTTCAGAGAGAATCGATGTCTCTACATGTACTTTTGCAGGAGCGAGGATATAAATTGCCGGCGCCAACTACGATCCTGGATAATATTAATGCTGTCAGTGCTGAGACCCGGGACATGATGTTTGATAAGCAACTCAGTTTTATTCTGCGAGAAGAGTTGGACGATTATAAAAAACTGTTCATCGACTCAACTCATGCGAAAGCCAACAGTGCATGGCCGACGGACTCCAGGATCTTAACTGGCTTATTGAAGAGATGTCACCGGATGGGGCAGCATTTAGAGGAGGTATTTGGGTTGCCCGACTTCCATGCCGGGTGGATGAATCTCTGGTTGCGGAAGATGAAGAGCCTGGATTTCAAAATCAATATGACTGCCGGTAAACCTAACTCCAAGGGCAAAGTAAAAAACTTTTATCGTGAGTTATTAAAACACGGACGCAAGGGTGTAAAACATCTGGACAAAGAATTGGAGCAGTTTGAAGAGAAATATCAGCCGTTCGATAATATATTTCCCAGCAGGCGTGAGATGCTCCATCAGGTATTGCAGCAAATGCGAGAGGATATCGGAGATGCATACAAAGTAATCCGATACACCGAGGAACGGATCTTCGAGGGGAAAGTAAAAGGCTCACGAGATAAGGTATTGAGTTTATCGGATAAAACGGCCGCTTATATCAAGAAGGGCGGCAGGGAACCGGTGATTGGATACAAGCCTCAAATAGGAAGAAGCGAACATGGGTTTATAACCAGTCTGATCGTGGAAGAAGGGAACCCAGCGGATAGCACAAAATTAATTCCTGTATTTCAGGATGCTGTTTCTCGGACGGGAGTTGTGCCGGATATGGTTAGTGCTGACGATGGGTATGCGTGGGGGGACGGGAGAGATCATCTTCTGGGGTGTGGGGTCAGTGTAATGAGCCTCAGCGGATCCAAGGGCAAGAAGCTGATCGGCGAGAAGGATTGGGAGAGCGAAGAATATCAAGAAGCGAGGGATGACCGCTCCACAGTCGAATCCTTAATCTTCGTATTGAAGTATTGCTATTACTTCGGACGTATGTGGAGGAGAGGAATAGAAGCAGTGCGGGCTGAAATGTTGGAGAAGGTATTGGCCTACAATTGCTGCCGGATAATCCACGAGAGGCAGAAGAAAAAACGAGAACAGCTTAAGCGGGCCGCTTAAACAGCGGAGTTGACTACCGTCAGTCATAAAGTGCGGTAGGAATGTATTTGCCGAAGATTGATGGAGTGAATATCACGGATAAATTGCCTGGTAGGCGCTACTGAGAAGTGAATTTTCATGCGGCTGCCCAAAGGCGGGCCTCAAGGGGCGAGTTCCGGGAGGCTTTTCGAGTAAGCACTAGCTAAGATATACCGATTTTTGTCTCAAAACTGAAAAAAAGATAGATCAATGCGTCACTTTCTCCAAGTAATTTATGCCCGTCGTTCTATAATTATTACCGCGTTTCTTAGCGTGGTTATAATTACCGGTCTGTTGTCGTTTTGTGCATCTCCCGTCTATCGATCAACCGCGAAGATTTACGCGGAAGAGAAACGGGAGGTCAGTCCTTTTGCGCTTCCCGATATAATGGGAAGAGATACGGAACTCTTTATTCAGACTCAGATGGAGATGATCTTGAGTTATACGGTTATGGAGAGGACCGTGAAGCAACTGGGGTTGGTTAAAAATTCCCAGAGACCCCATGCCCTTCTCCTGGCGGTTGACGAACTGCAGCGGCGTACGATTGTCAGTACCCGCTCGGGTCCGAAGGAAAACCCGTCCGAGACCACAATAGGACGTTCCAGTATTATTCTGGTCAGTGTGGACGCGCGCACACCTGATGAGGCGGCCTTAGCCGCCAACACCATTACCGATAATTACCGGGAGTTTTTCTTTGAAGTCAATGGAGCTCAGGCAAAAGATGTTTATCATTTTTTAAGCGACCAGCTCGATCAAGCTTATCGGGAGATGATGGAGTCTGAAAATGAACTGGAATTATTTGAGAAGTCTCTGGGGATAGATGTTATCGAATTAATTAATCTCAGCAGCGGATTTACCAAGCCGTTTGGAGAGTTGGAACGTCTCTGGGGGCAATATCAGGAGTCCCGCGCCCGATTGCAGGGGGAGAAATCTCGCGTATCAGATATCAAAAATCAGCTTGAGACTTCCAATCCGATTGTCCCGGCAACTTCCTGGAATCAAAATAATTCCCTGATTACTATAAAAAAAGAGGTGTTGGGGCTGGAGAATAATTTAGCGCAACTTAAATCACAGTATACATCGCAGTATAAAACTATCCCTCAATTGGAGGAACATCTTCAGGTCCAGAAAAAACGGTTAAAAGAGGAGATAAGGAAAGATATTGCCGGTGATTGGGTGGATTCCAACCGGAATATGTTGTCTCTTAAGAGTGAGACAGCAACATTGGCCGAAGTAGCGCAAGATTATCCCCGGAGATTGGAGAGTTTGGTATATCGGAAGACGGATTATACCCGATTGAAGAGAGCGTTGCGGACCCGAGAAAAAATATATCTTGATATGGTTGATGAGGTTCATAAAGCCAAAGTGGATATGTATAGTGATCAACGGGAGGTTGCTAATATTTATGTAATGGATAAGGCTCTGCCTCCCCTGGATAAGATCAGCCCCAAGATTCGTCAAAACCTTATCTTCGCGGCGATTATGGGGCTTTTTCTGGGAGTGGGGTTAGCTTTTCTGGCTGATTACATGGATCATACCATCAAGACTATGGATGATATCGATGATTATCTCCATCAACAGATGATTATCTCTTTGCCGGTTTTGAGTAGAGAAGGGGTGAGACAAGGGAAACTATATGATAAATAGCTATGAATAAGGGAAAAGGTTCGATTTTAACAAAGATTATTACGGGAATAATGCCCGGCGGTGGGAGATATCGGGATAATACAAATGTCAATTCGTCGGATAATTCCGAAGAGACTGTTCTTCCGTCGGACATTACTCTCTCGCCGCTGTTAACCGAGAGATTTACTTCTCTCTGGACTCGGATGCAGCGATCAACCCAGAAGCAGCGGCTGATAATTCAGATAACCAGTGCCTGTGGCAAAGAAGGTCGTACTACCATGGTCTTCCTGGCTGGTCGGACCCTGGCTTCCAGTAACCAGGGGGACTTTTTGCTGATAGATAGTGATGTATACCATCCCGATCTGCATTCTCTGCTGGAAGTAAAGATGACTCCCGGATTACTCGACCTCTTCCGGGGAAAAGCAACTTTGGAAGAAGTAATCAAACCAACCCGGTTTCCCCATCTCTATCTACTTTCATTGGGATCTTCACTCCCGATTAATCAAGCTCAGATTCTTATCTCTCAGAATATTGGAGCGCTTCTGGAAGAACTGAGAGATACCTATGATTGTATCCTGATCGATAGTCCTCCGATTAATCTTAGTTCTCTGGGGGAAATTAACGGGACCTATTCCGATGGGACTATTCTGGTGGTTAGAGCGAATTTTTCTCGTCGTGAAGTTATCCAGACGGCCATCAAGGCACTGGAGGGTGAAGGGGTGGTTATCTCCGGGGTAGTCCTTAATCGGAGAAAATTCGCCATTCCGGAATTTATCTATCGCCGGATGAAATGAGCCTGTTTGCTTTTTCAAATCGGTTGTCAATGAACCGTATCAGATGGCCTATCCGGATAACCCGTTTTTTCCACCAGGACGAAAGCTCTAACGGTGGTTTTATCTTCCTGGCCCTGTTCCTGGGCGTTATATTAAGTTTCTTAATTACCAGAAATGTGACCATGAGCATAGTCTTTTTGGGAGGGATTGCCGCGCAGGTGTTATTCTGCATTTATCCTCTGGCTGGCCTCTACTCGATTCTGGCGCTCAGTGTATGGGTCCAGTTACTATTCCCCCAGGATCCGGAAGTTTTTGGGATCACCGGGGTGAAGATAATCGGATGGGCGGCTTTCGTGGGGTGGCTGTATAATATCTTCATTACCCGGAAGGATAAGATTCGCCGCACGGGGCTGGGCGGTTTAATATTAGCCATTATTCTGATGGGAATATTTAGCGCGGGTTGGGCCCGGGAACTCCCCTTCCTCTGGAGGAAGGTTTTTACCTTAGTTCAACTGGCCGCTCTAGTTTATATGATTACCTCCCTGGTTACTGATGAAAATAAATTACTGGGAGTATTTATTGTTATCGCCTCCGCGGTCTGGGCCAGCAATCTCGCGTCGATTTATCAATATATCTCTGATCCCCGGATCAGAACCATGGGGTTTGACCGTGATCCTAATTATGCCAGCGCGGTAAATATTGTGGGAATATTTTTTACTATATTTCTTCTGGTCCGATCTCGGACAATATTCTTAAAGATTGTGATGGGTTTAATGCTGCTGGTAATGCTTTCCGGACAGGTTCTTACTCTCTCACGAGCTGGAATTATAAGTCTGGGTGCGGCGGCGTTATTCCTGACGTTGAAGCAGAGAAACAAAACAAAATCGCTTATCTGTATAATTGGTGTCGCGATTATTGTTCTTCTATTCTCTCCCAAAAAGTTTTATATGAGAGTAATCCGTCCCCGGACCTATGCCGAAAGTGCCTCGATCTCCAACCGAATGCTGGAGCTGCAAACCGGACTGAATATGATAGCTTATAACCCTATTCTGGGGGTCGGCCTGGGAAACTTTGGCTATAATTATCTCCGTTATGTCAATTATCATGAGCAACGGGCGGCACATAATACCTATGTCGATATCGCCGCGGAATTGGGATTGCCGGGGCTGGCTGTCTTTCTCTGGTTATTTATTAAAGTCTGGTTGAATCTGCGGAGGGTGCAGAGACAAGCTTTCTTTCGATCGGATTTTCTTTATCATGCGGCCTTTTACGTGGAGATTGCCTTTATCGGTTACCTGATCAACGCTATCTTTATCAGTGCCAAATTTGAAAAATTTCCCTGGATTTTGATGGGAATAAGTTCGGCCCTGATTTCTCTGCAGCACCGTAACAGGAATTCAATAAGTTATGAAAAGCATGATAATTAGAATGGTTTCCCGGTATTCCGACTGGAGGGAGATAATATGGAATGATCGAACTCGGGCTTTCCTCACCATCTTCAGCGGAAAACTTTTTAAGGCGGCTTTAGCTCTGGTGGTGAATATTATTCTCATTCGCCACCTCTCGGAAGGCGATTTTGGAGTGATCAACGTGGTCCTGACCGTCATGACCTTGATCTATCTTCTCTCTTCTCTTGGGCTTGATAGCAGTTTGATTCGTTATCTTTCGCTATATTTTTCTTCTGATCCCCCGCGGGCCGAAGCGATGTTGAAACTCGCGGCCATAATACGGGGAATTTCCGGGTTAATATTTGCTCTGATTGGTTTTTTGCTTGCTCCTGTATTGGCTACCGACCTTTTTCATAAACCAGAACTACTCTGGCCTCTTCGGTTGGCCGCAGTCGGGATTATCGGGATTACTTATAGCGAAATGTGTTTGACGGTTGAACAGGCCCGGGATAAATTCTATCATTATGTCTTGATTCTGCTCTTTAGCCCGGTGGCTAGATTCTTTGGTATTGGAATTCTCCTGATCACCGGAGTGTTAAGTTTATATCCCGTAATCTCTCTCTATGTCTTTTTGCCGGCGGCCGCGGCGATCTTCGGATTTTTTCTGATTCCCCGGGGATTTATCGGCAATCACGATCCTTGGAAGAGTGTCTTCTGGGAGCTTTTTCATTTTGGCAAATGGATTATGGTCTCTTATGTCTGTCATATTATCTATATTCATCTGGATATATTAATGCTTACTCGTTACATGCCGGCAATGAAGGAGGTAGGGATTTACTCCATTGGTTATCGGTTTGCTTCACCTATTCTGCTGATTCCCGCTTCTCTGATGGTAGTCTGTACTCCCTGGGTCTCCCGTCTTACCACCCTGCGGGAGTATCGGAGCTACATCAAAAAAATTCTTCTTTTTACCGTGCCCTTATCCCTGCTCTTCTGCCTGGGCTTTTTCTTCTCTCGTCCACTTATAGCGCTGGTTTCTCAAAAGTCAGCCGGGGATTTATCTCAGGCGGTAGTAGTCTTCAACCTGTTGTTGATAGGAACGATCTTTCAGGTTTTGACCGCTCCTCTGACTGTTATTACCTACGCGGAGAATAAACCTAATATATTGGCTTACGCCGATATAGTGCGAGTGGTAGCGAATATTGCGGGAAACTATATCCTGATCCAGGGTAAATTTGGCTTTCCAGCCCTCGGAATATTTGGAGCGGCCCTGGCCACCACGATTACCACATTTCTGGGAGGGGGCTTCTGTCTTGCTTATATTTATTGGGGGATCTTACGAAGAAAACAAATATAGAACAATTATTTATGAATATATTATGGATTCCCAAATTAGCCGCAAAGGCGGTTATAAATACGAAATGGTTTCCCCCGGGGTTGAGAGAGAGGCTTCCGGTTAATCGGCTGGGTGATTCGGCCTATCCGAGAAATACATTGACCGGGCATCTGGCTCATTATCGAGATTTTCTTCGTTGGCGTTCGAAATCGGGCGGCGAACTCTTTCGGATCAATATTATGGAAGTTGGTCCCGGCTATACTCCCGCGGCGGCCTTTATTAATTATTGGCTTGGGGGAGGGCGGACCTGTCTGATGGATATCGGAGATTTTCTTAACTGGACTATGGGCGAAATTACGGAATTGGCCGATCTGGTCCGGATGCTTTGCCGAGAGGTTTGGCTTAAACCCCCCGTGCTATATCGAGGAGAAGATAGATTGCTTAAAACAGCCGGTGAAGTCTCTTCCTTCTGGCCCCGGCTTATAAATCGGGAATCTCTGGTGGCCGGGATGGAAGAACGGATCGGGGAGACACTTGAATATGGAAGTGTGGCGGCGGGGCTTGAAGGGATAGGTACGAAGATTTTAATCCGCGGGCTGTCTTCTTATCCGGAGATAGCGGATGATAGTCTTGATTTCTGTTTCTCCACCGGAGTTCTTCAATTTATTAAAAAAGGGGAGGTAGAACCAACCATTCGGGAGATTTTCCGTGTTTTAAGACCGGGAGGGATAACCAGTCATTTTATCAGTCTCAACGATCATCTGGTGGATAGTCTTAACCATCTGACCGTTCCGGATCGGCTCTGGGAGTCGATGCTTATCTATCGGGCCCATACTTATCTTAACCGAAATTTAGCGGGTGACTGGCAGAAGATTTTTATCAGGACTGGTTTTGAAGAGTTGCTGGTGACGACCTTCTGCTGGGAGAAACTTCCGGTTATTCGTCTTCTTCTTCGCTCGGAATTTCGTCGACGGAGTGAAGATGAACTCCTGATCAAGGAGATGGGGGTGGTCTACCGGAAACCGGAGCGTAAATATTCGGTAAACTAGGGGCTCCGCGCTTCTCGCGAGGTGCTGTAGCCGCGGTCGTTGACCGCGGATGACTAGGGATTACTGAGGCCGCGGTCAACGACCGCGGTTACAGGGCCCGAGATAGCCAGTGGCATTTACCGGGTTTACCGAATGTTTACACCGGAGCGGTATTGATATCTTTAATATGTGGGAAGGGTTACCGTCATCTTGAAACGATGATTGCAGAATTAGGCAGCAGGAGGAAGTGAGGGCGGAATGAAAAAATCTCCAGGAAAATTTATTATTTCATTGGATCTGGAATTGGGTTGGGGATCTTCTGATTGGTCGGCCGCCGGTTCATATGCGGGAAATATTCAGAGAGGCCGCGCCGTTATTCCGGAAGTTCTGGATCTCTTCACCCGGTACGAAATTCATGCTACCTGGGCCGCGGTGGGATTCCTCTTTTTCCCTGACCGGGAGAATCTTTTGAAAGGTCTTCCCCTGATTAGGCCCGAATATGATCGGGAGGAGCTCTCTTCCTATAGTCTTATACCTCAGTTGGGGCGAAATGAGGGGGAGGATCCCCTCCATTACGGAGCCGCGTTGATTGAAACGATCAGAGCAAAACCCTATCAGGAGATCGGAACCCATACCCTATCTCATTACTATTGCCTGGCGGCGGGACAGAACCGGGCGAGTTTTCAGGCTGATCTTCGGGCGGCTAAAAAATCCGCCGATAGATCGGATATCAAGATTGAGAGCATTGTATTCCCCCGTCATCAAGCGAACCCCCTATATCTGCCGATCTGCCGAAAAGAGGGAATAATCGCCTATCGAGGAATCAATGATGCCGTATGGATGTATCGGGCCGGAAGACGGGAGAGTTTATTCAGCCGGATTGGTCGATTGCTGGATACGTATCTGCCTATCTCCGGTTGTAATGCTTACCGGGTTGAACCCGCGCGGCCGGGTGAGCCGGTCAATGTTCGGGAGAGCAGGTTTCTCCGCCCTTGCTTGTCAGGTGGGAATCTGCTGGAGCAGCTTCGCCTGCGAAGGATTTTAACCGATCTTTCGTTTGCCGCGGTTAACGGACTTGCTTATCATCTGTGGTGGCATCCCCATAATTTCGGAGCGGCCACCGATAGAAATCTAGCCTTTTTAAGAAAGATATTTGATCATTATCAACGACTGCGGAAGCAGTATGGTATGGTTAGCCGAAATATGTCTGAAGTGGCTCGAGATTTAATTTCCCCTCCGGAGGGGATAATTTAAATGACGAAATCTGAAATTCAAAATCCCGAAAAGATTAGGATTCTTTATCCGATAACCTCGCTCCTTCCGGGGGGAGTCCAGGCTTATCTGGTTAATCTGGTGACAGGACTGGATAGAGAGCGCTTTGATCCTGTGGTCGCGTATGGTTTGGAGGGGGCTCCTCTTTATGAGTTGAAAGCCGCGGGGGTTCGGGTGGTGAAGATTGCCGGACTGAAGAAGAGCATCTCTCCGATGGATGATCTGAGAGCCTTGATTAATATTATTAAATTAATCAAGGCTGAAAACCCCATGATTATCCATACAAATATGAGCAAGGCCAATCTGATCGGCCGTCTGGCCGGTACGATCTGCCGGACTCCCTTAATAATCATGACTGCCCACGGGTGGGCGAATTTTCTGAGATATTATTATAAAAGCTTATTAAAACGGATCATCCAGCGAGGAGTAGAGAAAGCCCTGGTGCCATTGGGTGATCACTATATTCTGGTTTCATATGCTGATCGGGAGAGATTATTAAAATTGAATATATTGCCTCCGGATCGGATCACGGTTATCCGCAATGGGATTGACTTCAGAATCTTCCGGAATAATCTTGAAAATTCAGAGAAGAAGCAAGAACTGGGTCTTTCTCCCGACCTGCCGATGATAGTAATGGTGGGCAATTTGTTTGCGTCTAAAGCTCCGCTTGATTATTTTCGAGCCGCGAAGATAGTGCTGGAAAATTGGGGGCCGAGTAACTTTATTTTGGTTGGGGATGGAAAACTACGTCCCCGGGTAGAGGAGATGATCGATGGTTTTTCTATACGCGAAAATTGCCGGGTTTTGGGATACCGATCTGATGTGCCTGAGATTCTGTCTGCTGCTGATCTTTTTCTTCTCCCCACGCTTCGAGAAGGACTGTCGATATCTCTTCTGGAAGCGATGGCGGCGGGTCTTCCTATCGTGACTACCGATATCGCTGAAAATCGGGAACTGCTTAAAGAAGAGAAAAATGGGTTTCTGGTTTCTCCCCACCGGCCCGATTTGCTGGCGGAAGGCATTATGAAGGTTCTTAATGATCCCGATATGGCGACCGGTATGGGAGAGCGAAACCGCAAGCTGGTAGAAGATGAATTCGGCGTCCGGAAGATGGTCGAAAAAACCCAGCAACTCTACCTGAAATTGCTGGATTCTGCCTCTGCCGGAAAATCTCCGACTCAGAGGCGGTGGGCCCGCTCAATCGGGAGTTGAGAGGATGGCTGATATAATATCAACTGGGGAGTCTCCTTTAATCAGTATCATTATTCCCGTCTATAACGGGGAGAGATACATTATCCGGGCTTTAAAAAGCGCCGCGGCGCAGACTTACTCTCCCTTTGAGATATGTGTTATCAACGATGGCAGTACTGATAAGACCGGTGAATTAATCGATGGTTTTATAACAGCTCATCCCGACCTTCCGATTCGCTATTTTGAGCAGGAAAATCAAGGGGTGTCGTCAGCGAGGAACACGGCGATCCGGAATTCTCGAGGTTTATATCTCAGTCTCCTGGACGCGGATGATATTATCTATCCCGACTGTCTGGAAATTCTGGAATCTTACAGAATACGTTATCCGGAGGTGGGATGTATAATGGGGGGAGCGAACTGCATCGAATATGATGAAGATAGGAAGGTGGTGGATCAATACAGCCTGGCCCGTCCGGATCTGGAGTATATTGAGCCGGATGACGCTCACCGGCGGCTTTTTTCCCAGACTGTCCTGGGGGTTAATTCCATTATTATTAAGAGATCGGTTTATGATCGAGTGGGAGGATTCGCGGAAGATTTTATCTCTGGCGAGGATCTGGATTTCTGGTTTCGTCTGGCCCATTGCTATTCGTTTTTGATTGTTCCCGAGACAGTGGGGATGATATATAAATATCCTTACTCTCTCTCTCAGAAACCGGGACCCTTATTTCGGTTTATGAAGAAAACATTTCTCAGAGAGAGAGAGACTCTGCTGGAAAATTATCCGGCAGAGGGTCCGGAGATCTTCCGGAGGGCGATGGTGATCGCGCACCTGGTTGCCGGGGGATATTATCGGAAGAAATTGCCGTACGCATTGCTGCCTTTTCTCCGACATCTCTTCTCTCTTCTTTGGTTGCGGCCTGCGGTGGTCTTTAATCCCGAGGTTCGGAGAAAGATTCTCTATGAGCGCAATCCCCCCGCGATTTATATCCTTGAGCAAAGTCAGCCCCGGCCGGCTTAAAATACAGGGCCAGTTGCATAAGCACATCCGGTAAGAACCATCAAAGATGGCCTTAGAAATGAACCGCGGATTTCGCGGATTTCACGGAGTGGGAAAGCAAGCTAACCCGGGAGTAAGAGCTTGGTTAAAGATTGCTCGTGAGTAATTAGTTTCAACAAAACTCCGGGCACTTCGCGATAGTTTTTGCCTCTGTGATGGGGAGTGAAGCAGAGATACGGTATTCCGGATAAAATCGGAATCATTCTGAGCGATGATAATGTTCTCTCCGTTAGTTACCGCAAGTCCTTCACAACCCAGTGAGCTGGATATGACTGGAATTCCGGCCGACATAGCCTCCAGGATTTTGCTTCTGGTTCCTCCACCGATATTAAGCGGGCAGACCAGGATAGAGGAATCCCTTAAAAAAGGTCTGATGTCATCAACCATTCCGGTGACGACAACTGTTTTACCGTCATGGAGTTCCAGAACTTCCGGAGGCGGTTTTGATCCGACAATATACAGTTCAACGTCCGGCACTTTCTTTTGGATCCCGGGGAGGATATACCGGCAGAAGTGAAGGATGCCTTTCCGATTGGGCTCGTAGCTAATCCGGCCGACAAAGACCAGGCGGTGATTGGCGGCGGGTCGACCGAATTCGAAGTATGATGTGTCTACCGTATTGGGGAGGATCGTCCACTTGGTTCCGCCGTCATTAACCGATATGCAATCCCGGTCGATAGAGGATGAGATAAAGCAACGATCGGCCATTGAATAGGTCTTGCTCTCATACGCCTTCATCTTCATATATTCCCACCAGGTTGGGAGGCGGAGATGGAGAGGGGTAGAACCGTCGTCCAGGGCCGACTTCAGGTATTTTGAATAAGAGATGTCATAATCGACCGCCCGAAGTCCGGCTGTAAGAGAAAAAAGATAGGGCGCCATCTTGATATCCATCGCGTAGATGATGTCCCAGGTATTCGATTGTGCCGCCTGACGGACTTCCCGGATCATCTGTGGCTGCTGATATCCGAATATTTGCCAGGGAAGAGAGGTGTAGGGACGGCATAACGCGCGTTTAATCTTCTCCGTCCGGGTGAGCGGGAAGACCTTGATCCTATCGAAGACGGGGGAGAGTTCCTCGATCTGTGCTTCCAGCCCGTCGGGGAATTTGGTGAAGGCAAGTAGCGTTACGGAAGCGTCAGGTAAATGTTTGAAATATTCGGTGGCGGCAAAGAAACGGCTGGTCGACCACTGGTTGGGAGGCCAGGGAAAAGCTACGGCTAAGAGCAGTATTTTCATGGGATGATGAGTTCCGAATAAAGCTGGGCGGTGGCTTCCGCCATCTTTTTCGCGGTAAATCGTTCTTTCACTGTCTCCCTCGCGTTATTGCCCATCAGCTCTGCTTTTTCTCGATCTGAGAGCAATCGACTTATGGCTGCTTGTAATTCCCCCGGATCTCCCGGCTTTACCAGCAGGCCATTGCGTCCATCGGATATTACTTCCGGAACACCCCCTATCCGGGGAGCGACTACCGGCTTCCCGGCCGCCATTGCTTCCAGCAGTCCAACCGGAAACGCTTCGGTAAGCGAAGGTAGCAGATATAATTCCAGGGAAGCCAGAATCTCAGGTATATCACGCCTTTCGCCCAGAAACAATATCTTCTTGTCTAATCCCAATCTGTGGACTTGCTTGGTAAGATTGGCGAGTTCAGGTCCTCCGCCAACAATCAGCAGAAAAAGATCAGGGGCCTGAGAGGAGAGTGAAGCGAAGGATTTAATTAAACGATCCTGTCCCTTCTCCGGTACCAGTCTGCCGATGGATCCGATCAGCCGGGAATCCGAACTCAGTCCAAACTCTTTAGACAGCCTCCCGTCAGGCCGCTTTTGAAAGAGCTCGGGATCTATTCCATTATAGATTACCCGGATCTTCTCCGGCGGGACTCCCCGGTCGATGAGTTCTCCGGCGCGCCCTTGATAGACTACTACGATTCGGTCCGCCCGTTTCCAGCTATAACGATTCATCCAGCGATAGAGAAAGAGCTTAACCCGCCCCAAAGAAAAATCGGTCTCGGGAAAGGTATGGAGGGTGATAACATGGAATGGCACCGCATTAACCGCTTTAGCTCGGGCCGCGAAGAAGTCAGAGAGTTCCCCCTGGCTGTGAATAATATCCGTTGGGTGAGCGCGCAGATACTTCGGCAGCCGGGAGAGGAGCCGGAAGTCGAGTTTGCGGGTCTTCTTTATTGTTATCACCTCAAGATCCCGCTGTTGGGCGACCTCGATGGTCTGCTCTCCGCGGAGCAGTGCGAGGGCGGAACAATCGGAGGGGAGGTTAGCCATCAGATCCATCAGATAGGATTCTACTCCTCCGAAAGCCCTCCCCAATCGAATGTACGCTATCTTGATCATAACGTGATGCTCCGTTTGTTGGTTCTCATTTATTTAAAGGGTTGCAGGATGAATTCCAGGGTTAAGAGAGTGATCTCGGGCGGACAGAAGAGGCGAATCGGATGGCTGGTCATGCCGATCCCCCGGTTGACGTAGAGCCAGGTTGAAGAGATACGAAACAGTCCCATATCATAATGCGTATTGGAGATTAGCCGGGCCAGATATCTTCCGATAAGCGGCACCCGAATCTGTCCGCCATGAGTATGTCCACAGAGAATTAACTGGGGATGATAACGGATAACTTTTCCCACCAGACGAGGCCAGTGCATAAGAACTATCTTTGGTATGCCGTTGCCTCCTTTTCGAAAAAGAGTATTAATGGTCTCCATTTCCGGGTTGAGCGACAGACCGATCAAGTCAAACTCAAGGCCGTCTTTTTCAATTCTTCGGATTTCATTGTTAAGCATATTCAAGCCGGCGCTTTCCAACATGGTGATCAACTCAATCTTGTCCGGTGCGGTAGTATCGATATTGCCTATAATGCCCCATATTCCTAGGGGAGCGATAAGATGGGAAACAAATTTTGCCGCGCCTTCGGGATCGGCCCTGGTTTGAATGAAATCCCCGGTAATAAAGATGATATCCGGTTTTAAATCGGAGACCTTTTGGAGAACGTTCTCTTCTCTCTGTCCGAAATCCTTTATATGAAGATCAGAAAGAAGAATCGCCCGAACTTTCCCGGAGGACCTGAAATATCCTTCTATCTGCAGATTAAGTTTTGTAACGGTAATTCGGTAGGGCTCGACGAACCGCCCATAACAGTAAAGAAGAGCGGATATAGCGAGAAAGATAATTAAGATACGGATTTTAAGTGTCATGAATGATAGGATAGCTTGAAGTTATTAGAATTAATAGAAAGATGTACTTTTAGTGAAAATAGTGCAATGAACATAGTATCAATAATTTTGAAAAATAGAGTGTTAAAAAGTTTGGGAATTGGTTGGAACAGAATAATTTTATCCGTGGCGTTAATATATATTTTAGAAATGTACAGGACTATAAAAACTCCTCCGGTTATGAAAAACCGGAATATTAACTGCGGAACTTTACTGTTGGAGTATTAACTTATCCTGTTAATAACGATGTCCCACCGTCGGCAAATCCCTCCCCTCACGAGTGCGTCGTTTAAAATTCCCATTATTCTGGATAATCCATTGACCGGGAAAATAACCTGTGTAGAATAAAATTCATAATTTATACGATTGAGGAAAATTACCGATAATATGGCTTATTTGTTTCTAAATAAATTGCGGAGCTAAGTTCCAGATGCGGATTATAAAACGAATCCTTCAGATAGTTGTCGCGATTATCGTTTTGATTGTTGTCTCCCCCGTTTTTCTTGTCTCCATCCTTCTGATTGTTATTACCACCCGGAACAACCCGATCTATCGAGGGAAACGGGTGGGGATAGGCGGTAAAATCTTTTTTATGTATAAGCTCATGACTCTCCGGCCCGGGGCGGAAGGATCTATCAAGGCCCGCCTTTTGAGAGAGGGGGATCCTTATATCACCCCGGTAGGAGGTATACTGCGGAAATTGAAGATCGACGAACTACCCCAGCTCTTGAACGTGATAAAAGGGGATATGAACTTTATTGGGCCCCGCCCGATTCGTCCCATCTTCTATGATTATTTTCTGGAATCACTTCCACATTTTGGAGATAAGTTTACGATCAAACCGGGGTTGACCGGTCTCGCCCAGGTGATGGGTGATTACCAGACTCCGGTGATCGATAAGCTCTGTTACGAGATCTTTTATAATACCCACAAGAATATATTCCTTGATCTCAAGATCATCGTGTTAACGATCAAGCTATTGATCGAAAACATATTTGCCCGAGCAAAAAAACTTTAACCGGAATTTGGCGCTATTGGCCTGACCGGGCCGAGAGTAATAAATAATAAAAATATATTCTAACTTGATATAGGAAAAATAATATTGCAATTCCGAAGGAAATAGTTAGCGCCGAAGGCGCTAACTAAAGGAGAAATATAATGAATGATTCAAAAGAACCTGACCGGGATCTTAATTTGAATCAGGCCCGGAGGGTCAACTACCAGGCAATGATTGAAGATGCGGAAGAGGCTATCCTAAAACATCCCGACTACCCGGATCTTCATTTTCAGCTAAGTCTTCTATATTATGGTGTCGGCCGGATTGATGAGGCGATCGAAGAACTGAATACCGCTTTGAATCTGAATCCGCGTTATTTGACTGCTCGGCGGCAGCTCGGGCTTTATTACCGGGACTGCGGCCAATATGAGCAGGCGATGGAAGAACTGGAGAAGATCCTGAAGTATGAATCCGATAACCAGGAGGCGTTATATGAACTGGGGAGTATCGCTTCGGCTATCGGTCGAACTGAAGATGCAATTGAGTATTACCGGACTCTTAACCGGGTTACACCACAGCATTTTGATGTCTGCCTCAAACTCTCAACCCTTCACTCCGATCTCGGTAATTATACGGCGGCTATCCAGCTGTTGCGGCAGGCAATAGGCCTCAACCCGAACTATCCCGATCTGCACTATAATCTGGGGCTGTTGCTGGAGGTTACCGGTGATTATAATGGGGGGGTACGGGAGTACCAGAAGGTTCTGGAGATCAACCCGAAATATCTCAAGGCCCATCAGAAACTCGGTACCGCTTACAGTATTATGGGCCGTTACCGGGAAGCCCGGGATGAGCTGAAGAAGGCACTACAGGTAAACCCGGATTTACCGGCCCTTCATTTTCAGCTGGGTGTGGCTTACAGTGCCGGAGGGAAGAAGGAAGAGGCGGAAGATGAGTTTCGAAAGACTCTGGAGATCCAGCCCCGGCACGCTGAGGCTCTGACCAGCCTTGGCAATATGTATGAGAATGCCGGGAAATACCCGGCTGCGATTGAGGAATTTAAGCAGGCGATCGAGGTTCACCCTCAAAACTACTATAATTATCTTCGTCTCGGGACCTGTTATCACAAGAATGATGAATTTGATCAAGCCGTCCGGATCTATAATGAGGCAATCAAACGATTCCCCCGGGTGGCGGACCTCTATCACAATCTCGGTTATCTCTATCTCCGTCACCGGAAGTTTAAAGAGGCAAACAACGCGTTCAATCAGGCGGTGAAACTTGATGACAGTTACCGGGCGGTTCAGGATAATTTGCGGTTGATCTATGGGGATAAAGACTGGGTGGATGAAAGGATCAAGGTCTATGAGGATAAGATCACCCAGAATCCCGATTTTGCCGATCTCCATCTTAAGCTCGGTCTCTCCTATAATGAGAAGAGCATGGATGAGAAGGCTATCGCGGCCTTCTCCCGGGCGCTGGAGATAAATCCCCAGTATGTGGAAGCGCGCTCCAATCTGGCCTTTACCTACGCGAACAAAGGAGATTATACCCGGGCGATTGAAGAGATGGAAAAAGTGGTGAAAGAATTTCCCGCCTATGCCGACATGCACTATAACCTCGGTCTCTTCTATGCCAACAATCGCCAGTATCGAGAGGCTATTGAAGAGTATGAGACCGCGATTGAGATTAATCCCAACTACGCCCATGCCCACGAGAAGCTGGGATTCCTCTTCGGAGAGAAGGGGATGTATGACCGGGCGATTGATGAGGTCAAGATCGCGCTGAAGATAGACCCGATGAATAGTGCATTTTATTCTAATCTGGCATTCTTTTACGCCAATAAAGGGATGTATAACGACGCAGCCCGTGAATGCCGCAAAGCCCTCGAACTTGATCCGGACAATCCGGAACTGCATAACAAGCTTGGAGTATTGTATGGGGATAAGGGAATGCTTGATGATGCCATCGGTCAGTTTAAGAAGGCAATATTCCTGGATGTTGACTATAAGAGCGCTTATATCAACCTGGCGCTTCAGTATGAAAAGAAAGGATGGAAAGAACAGGCGCTTAAAACCTGGAATGAATATCTAGCCCGTAAACCCGAGAAGAAATGGAAGGATCAGGCCGTCAAATACATGAAGAAGCTGGAGGAAAGATAATAAACGGTAAACAGTTAGCGGTAAGCGGTAAAACAGCCTCGCCGACCGCTCACCGCTTACTGCTAACTGTTTACCGTTTATTATCTTTCCTCCAGAACAACCTGATCTCGCCCGTTATCTTTTGCTTTATAAAGTGCCCGGTCCGCTCTCCCGATCAGGTCTTCGATCGAATGGTCGTCGGTAGTTAATTCGGCGATTCCGGCACTTAGAGTGACTGAAATAGAAGATGATCTCGAATCTCCCTTATGTTGGGTCATCCCGACTTTACTCCGGCATCTTTCCATTAGGGCTGCTGCCGCCTCCCCTTGGGTCTCCGGGAGGATAATCAGAAATTCCTCTCCCCCGTATCTTCCCACGATGTCCTGGCGTCGGATCTCTTCCTGTAGTATTCCGGCGATTTTTATTAATACCTTGTCTCCGACGAGATGGCCGAAGGTGTCGTTTACCGATTTGAAGTTATCAAGATCCAGCATCACGATACTTAAGTCTCTACTATATCGCCGGGCCCGGGCCAGTTCGTTATTCAGAGCTTTGAAGATGTAAGCCCGGTTGGGTAACGCGGTGAGTTCATCCTTCATAGTCTGTTCGATATAAATTCTGTGTCTTGTCAAGACTGTTTCAACCATGGCCAGTAGTTCATCACGATGGAATGGTTTGGTGAGATAACCATCAGCGCCGGTCAGAATTCCCTTTATCCGATCATCTACGGTCTCTTTCGCGCTTAAAAAAATAAATGGTATTAAAGATGTGGTTTCTTCCGATCTCAGTCGCGAACAGAGCTCATATCCATCCAACCCCGGCATCATAATGTCAGAGATGACCAGCGCCGGCCGTTCTTTCTTAATTAGAATAAACGCTTCGTCTCCATCCCGGGCGGTAAGGACTGAATATCCCGCTTTGGCCATAATATATTGGATGGTTTTAAGAATATTGGGTGTATCATCAACGGCTAATATAAGCTGATTTTCTTTTTTAGAGATCATTATTATACAAATTAAAAGGTATCATCTAAATGAACAGGGGCAAAGATTATTTTTCAAAAAAGTTGGCTGAATAATATCTTAAACAAAGTCAAAAATCCATCTTAAATTCTCCCTCTCACCTCCCGCCAAAAAAAACAAAAAAAAGCGTACATTCCAGCACCCGATTTTATATAGTAGCACCATGAATGAATTCATAACATTTCGTGGTCGCTCCGTCACTGAAGAAGATGGCACCATCGTAAGAAAGATAATCGCGGCCCATCCCGCAAACGTGTTTTGTTAAATAAGGAATTGTGAATGGTACCGTGAATAGGTTTGAAAATTCGAAAATTAAGATATTGATAACCGGAGCGAATGGTTTCATTGGGTCTCATCTCCTCCGCCGGTTTTCGACGATGAATGGGTTTCAGGTGGTCGGGTTGGTGAGGGAATCATCGGATCTATTTCGTCTTGCGGGTGGTTCATATGATCTGCGGTACGCG
>Ga0208905_1000093_pt1 | contig 43286 bp, 35 predicted proteins | sample AntAceMetag02UKS_FD_184776 | JGI IMG/M metagenome (GOLD analysis project Ga0208905, IMG submission 184776) | Saline lake microbial communities from Ace Lake, Antarctica - Antarctic Ace Lake Metagenome 02UKS (SPAdes) (version 2) | ecosystem: Environmental > Aquatic > Non-marine Saline and... | reverse complement strand
GGATAGGTTCCTTGCGTCTCCGGATGGATGAAGGCAATGCACTTCTCTGTCCAGATTACGAAATCAAAAATTTGTAACCGGCCGTTTTGGGAAAATTTTAGACCGGCGATAACAACGTCTTCCTCTACTTAACTTTTCTCGGCAACTATAGTATAAGAGACGCTAAAAAATCTTTGCAAACCTAAAAATCTAATAATCTCCTCTGCCATTAAAGAAAACTTTCGTGTTAACATGCTATTAAATGCAATTGGTGGAATGGCGCAATGTGTTTTTAATTCAACCACTCTGTAACCCAATCTATTAAACTCTTTTCGCATCATCGATGGGGTAAATACCCCGGGCCTCCTTCTTGATGGTATCAGATGCGCGTAAATGTTGCTTTGATTTCCATCTATAATTACTATTTTCCCGCCGACTCGTAGAGAGGATGTCAGAAGGGCAATTAAGGTGTCAGCCGGTTTCATTAGATTAAAGGCGAAATGGGAAAAATAGGCGTCTACCGGGGCGTGGTCCTCAAAATGAAAATCAAAGGTATTGGCTTGATAAAACTCGACATTTAAATTCTCAAGTTGTCTTTCATAAAATCTTTTCCGTTTATTGCATATTCCAATTAAATTAGCATCTAATTCTATACCTATTGACTGGGCACCCAGCATGGCAAATAACAAAGAAGACGTTCCTGTGCCACAGCCAAGCTCTATAATTTTTGGATGGGCATTATATTTGAACAACGTACGAATACTATCAACCCATAACGGTAGATGATGATATAGAAAAAAAGATCGTCGCGACTTATCCAGGAATTTCCCATAAAGGGCATTTTCTAGTAGTAGCAGTTCTTTTTTGGAAAAAATACCATTATTAATCTCTATCTCAATATTTTGGAGGTAATTAAATGCGTCATCCTCCTTAAAATCCTTGGGGGTCTTGGGAATAAATATATCTTTTGTACTATCTTGAGTTCTTTGTTCCTCTTTCATTTTTATTTTGGATAAATTTTCTTGCATCAATGTTGTTAAAATATTTCCTTAATCGATATCTTCTGTACAGTCTTGTGTTTTTCCGTTGCAAAAGGTGTAAACCATAGATATTCACTGTTATTCTCACCAGACGGAAAAAATATCTGTCCATATTGAAATAAGTCCATATGCCAGATATCTTTACGAAAACGGGCAACACATTTCCAATTTTCTCCATCTTTTGACCCCCAGATACAGGCATACCGACATTTATTCACTTTGCTGGCCTCAACCACTGTGGAAAAAAACAGACAATCCCCTACCTTGCATCCCCAAAAAACCGAACTTTCTACTTCCTTAAGTTTTTCAACTTTTCTTGTTTCCCTATCGATACGATAAATGAAATTTCTTTCTAATGGTGTATCCGAGCCAAAATAGATATGGCTTTGGGTAAAAATTAGGGTAACAGCCCTTAATTGTTGGGACCCTCCTGCAAATTTCTTAAAAGTTCGGAAACGATCATCAGTCATCCATATACCCGACTCTTCATCATTGTCTCCGGTCGTTATCCAAACCTTGTCTTCATAGGGATCATTGAATATTCCATGAATATGGCGAATATTTTTAAATTGAAACACTGGGTTCCAGTTCAACCCCCTATTATTACTTCCCCAGATATGTACAGGAGTGCGTTCAGAATTTCCCCGATATTCACCATAATATAAGCTCGATTCTTTCGAATGAAATATCATGGACCCCAATGGCCCTTTTCCATGTAATTGTGCAATGCTAAGAACTGTTTGATTATTTACATCGAAAGTAAAAATGAGACCATACCCTATCAATACGACTGTGTTTTTATCAACACAAGTTAGGTGATAAACCTTAGCGCGAAACAATCTGCTGGATAAGCTGAGAACTCCCTTAATTCGTAGAAATAAAGGCAAGGGAATTTTAAACAATGCTTTCCAGTTTACAGCAGTATCATTACTGACATATACAACATTTTTGTTGGAGGCAATGAGTAGGGATTTGCCAACATAATGAATAATTCCTGTAAATTTTGTGCCAGTCTTAGTTTTCAATCAAACCTCTTTGTTTAAGCTCATCCAATAATTTTGAAATACGGCTTTGCCAGGAATGATTTTCTTTTACTTCTTTAAATGCTCTGGCTGCTAATACCTGGCCTAAGTCAGGATTAGCAATAAGCCTTAAAATCTGTTTGCATAACATTGCGGAATCGCCAATTGGATATAATAACCCTCTTTGATTATCTCCCAATAATTCTCTGACCAGCGGAGTTTCTGCCGCAACAATAGGTTTACCTGCTGCCATATATTCATAAAGCTTGATAGGTGATTGAAACGCATTTTTGTGTGCTGTTGTATGGCAAAGAATATCAAGGGATTTAAGCACTCCCGGCATTTTTTCAAAGGGAATACCTCCATGCAGCGTCACACCATCCATTGAATCAGCCCTGGCTTTTAGGCTTTTATAATAAGGTCCATCTCCAAAAAAATTAAGGCTTACATCCTTTCTGGTTTTGCGAACCAAAGAGTAAGCACTGAGAAGTATATCTAAGCCATAATCAGGCTTTAAAATACCCGCGTAACCTAATTTAATATTCTCCTTTTGTTTGGAAAAACTAAAATCTGGTTCTATCTCTTCAAATTTGCCAATATCGACACCATTAGGCAAAACTATTATTTTAGAATCAAGTTTTTGGCTAATTTTGGCTAACATTAGTTTCCGGAGGGTTTCTGAAATACAAATTATAATATCCGCAGAGTGCAATGCCCACAAATCACTAAACTTTAGCCAATTGTAATTCTGTGTTCCAAAACTATTGACCTCCACAACTAAAGGTATATTAATAAGAATTCTCTTTAATATAGGAAGCCACGGAGTAAATCCCACAGAATATCTTATATAGCAAAATTGATACCTATTTTGTTTTACGATTTGCCTGACTTTCTGGATCAACTTCCAACTCCAGAACTGACGGCTCAGTATAGAAATAGAAGAACTTCCTATTGGAAGAATAAATAATTTTATCCTGTCATTTTTTATCGTCGGATGCGATTCCTCAGCAATTATATTCAACTCATACCCAAGTCGCGCAAACGCTTTCAGCAAACCATAGACATGCGCAACATGCCCGCCAACGCCCGCTGCCTGAGAGAAAAAAAAGGGGACCGGAAGGATGAATAAGATCGCTTCAGAATTTATAGTTCTCATTATTCTTAAAGCATTCCTTTGTAGGGACCTTATTTCGACCTCAGGCCAGAGCATAAAGTCAAGACCCCGGTCAGGATGACATTGACCTTCCCGAAGCGCCCGGTCTTCCCTTCCTTCTCCTATCTCTTAGCCCCAAAATAGTCTGGCGAAAACCAGATTTTTCCCCTGGAAAGGGCAGCCTCCCTCGGAGGGCAAAATATCTTCGGAGCGCAACAGGATTGACGGGATGGCGATGGAAAAGCGTCCGCGTCAGCTTCGCAACCACCGCTCCAATTGCCCTGAGATAAACTTGAAACGAACCCCGCCGGAAGGCCCATATCGCATATGACATTGTACGCAGAAAGAGATACTTCCACATATACAGTCCGGGGAAAAGGGTTACTACCACCAGAAGCGGGTTTCGATACAGATAATAGTCCCTGCTCCTATCGGTAGAATGCTGTTTTTCCATCAATGGATGATACATAATGATCCCGGGGTGATAGACAATCCGCCAACCGGCATCCAACGCCTTCAGTGACAGGAACTCCTCCTCCTTGAAGAAGAAGAAATCATCCGGATAAACTCCAATCTCTTCCAACATGCTCCACCGGAACGCGGACATCCCCCCCCTGAACAACCCGGTATCCCAGCAGCTATCGGGGAGCTCTGAAGGAAGGTGCTCGGTAAAGTCTAACTGGCGAAGCCCTACTATCCCGATAGAGGCGTCGGACTCAAAAGTTTCCACCAATCGTCCGAGTGTACCGTCTCCCAGGTAGCCATCATCATCAAGGTTGACGATGTAATCTCCCCTGGAATTCGCGTAGACATGGTTGCGGCCCCCGGGACACCCCAGGTTCTCCTGCAGCCGTATTACCCGGATATCCGGATAATCTCTCCGCAGCGTTTCAGCAGTCCCGTCTTCCGAGGCATTGTCAACAACCAGTATCTCAAGATCATCAAATTCCTGGGCGTAAACCGATCGAATCGCCTGGAGTAGGTTTTCCAGACGGTTGCGGGTAACGATTCCCACTGTTACTTTTGGCCTGCCCCGCGAGTCCATCTTCATTTTTCTCCTGCGGATTTATCCCTGCTGGCGGCCGCGAGACCAAAAACACATCCGATAATTGCCCAGGGCAATTTCTTGCCCTCAAGACTCAGGGTAATGACCAGAGGCATAAATCCTACCAAAAGACAGAAAAACCCGGCGAAGCAGCTCTTCAAAGCAATTTCTCGGGTGGTAAATATTTCCCGAAAACTTTTTGTTATACTTCCAATATAAAGGAAAAAATACGTAACCAGAAATAGTAACCCACCTTTTATGTAAACATCAACAAATGTACAATGAGGCCAGAACCCCTTCCAGCCTGCCACTCTCCAATACTCCTGGTAGCTTTCGCCGAACAGGTTAGGAGAGGAAAACAGATCTTTTCTTAAATAATCATAAGCGGCCACGCGCGTAACAAAAGAAGTGTCCGTGTCCAGATAAGTCCACCTATAAACTCCCAGGATGGGTCCGAGTATATTATACTGCATGTGCGCGTACACCAGGGCGCCGATAACAACGGCTATAAACAGGAGGGCATTCCAACGCCCCCCCCGTTCCTCCGGAGGAATAATAAGATAACGCAGCGTGAGAGAGGCAACCAGGCAGGAGGCTACCGCCAGGCTCCCGGAGCGGGAGTTCAACTGAAAAAAGGCCGCGAAACAAAATGATATATACAATACGACAAACAGATTCATCATCTTCCCGGAAATGGTTTTCCACCTGAATCTGATCAAGGGGCCAAACGCAAAAACCGGCAAAAAGTACAGCGTGATAACATTTGGGTCGAATATCCCCGAGGCACTGGTGTATTGAAAATGCCCCCGCCAGCGCAGCATCTTACTACCGACCAAGCCTAATTGACTTCCCATAACGTAAACGGCGATCAAACCGGACGTCAAAAAGAGAACAGTACTGATCCGCCCGGCTGTTTTTGAATCCACACAGTTGAAATAAAAAAAGAGCAGATAGGCAAAGACTCCCAAAAGCTCGGTTATTAAGGTAAGAACATCTTCTCTTAAGCCTCCTCCTTTAAAGATAAGAAAAGGCAAGCATCCTATAAAGATCAATACACAAGCCAGGTAAATCTTTGTCGATCGTAAATACTTGCCGGAGAAGAACAGGACATCCGCGGCAAAGACCGCCAGGAAGACAAAGCGGTTCAGGCTGAAAAATGAAGATAAACCGGGAATAAAATTCAAGAGATAGTCGGTTCCCAGAACAATCGTCCCCAGGGTTATTAAAGAAAGATTGTAGTCTCTTCTCATGATCTCCACGGAACAGCTATCCTTTTCCAATTCCGTGATATCAGATTTTCAAGTTCAGCCCAATCAGTCCGGCGAAAGGAAAAAAGTTGCTTTAAGTTTAATCCGCTATAGTGTCTGAAGCTGGCCAGCAGAATAGCGGAGCTGACGAAATAGCCTACCGTCATACCCCAGGGAGCTCCGATAACACCAACCCGGGGAAGGAGAAGCCATATTACTCCTAGATTTGTCGCCACACCCGCTATCACCGCGAAGGAAGCATGACCGGGATGATCAATACCTATCAGATACGGTACCAATACCTTACACATGCATCGCACAATAAGGCCAACGGCAAGAATCCGGATGAAGGGAACCGCGGGGAGGAAGGCCGGAGAAAATATAATGCTTACGATAGGTTGGGCCAGAACTGCCATCATTAAAAGAATCAGCCCGCTGATCACGCCAATCACCCGGGCGGATCGAGCAACCAGCTTGCTTCGCCCCTCCCGGTCACCGGCAACGCGGGGAAAGAGAACGGTGGTCATGGTCTCGGGAATCATCTCCACCAACTGGGTCAACCGGGCGGCAATAGCAAACCAGCCGATTTGAGCCCTGGTCGCGAAAAAGGCCAGTATGATCGGGGCGACTTCCAGATTCATCTTGTTGCTGAGTTTGCCCGGATAATAGCGCAACCCGAATGCGAACATCGTCCAAAAATTTTTACCGGTCGGTCTGACCCATTTCAAATCAAACTTTCGCCAAAAAATTACCATAACGATAAGCACGCTCGCCCCCCCGGTTACGATAAACGACCAGAGGGCACCCCTTACCCCCCAGCTCAAGATCAGAACAAAGAGAACGGTAAAAATAAGTTGCAGGGCCGATCGGACTATGATTAGTAGGGAGAACAGTTTAAATCGATGCACCGCGGTCAGCAACCGGGGGAGCACCTCGCTTAGCAGGGAAACCGGGATGAAAAAAAGAGCCAGCCGGAAGTTTCCTGGGGAAGCCTGTTTGAAGAAAGCCAGGGGGAGCCGGAGCAGAGCCCATCCTACCACAATCGCCACCACCGAAGCTATTGTCGCGTAAAGTATCGTGTAGATTATGCCTTCCGAGAGAGTAAATTTCCGGGATGAAACAAAATAAACAGCGGATATATCACAGGCAACGGTGAAAACTATGTATAATATTGACGCGTAGATAAGGCAGACCGCGAGGGAGCCGCGCCCGGCCGGGCCCAGGTTCCAGGCAAGGATACTCTGGGTAAGCAATCCAATGCCTATCTTTCCGAACTGTCCTCCCAGTGTTACTCCAAAATCCCGAATGCCGGATTTCATAACGGACTGCTTTATCCCGGGTCATGCACGGATGAAAGGCCGGATGATGCATGATGTTCGACAATGCCAACGCCCGCTTATCCTGCCATCTTTCTCCCGTAGATAGACGATTTATTCTTCCGGGGGTAGATCCGTAGTCAGATCCGGATCCGCGAACCAGCCATAATTAAAAACACCATGATGTATGAATTCGGGATAGAGAAACATTCGCGCACAAATAAAATACGGGATGGGCTGCAATTCAACTATCTCAGATATAATCTTATGTTCACCGGGATCCCAGGTTGAGGTTTTGGGATATACCTGCCACTTGACCCGTCTGGATTTTTGATTCTCTGGCGCCAGCATGGGAACATGCTTCTCGTCCACTTTGGCTAAAAGCTTGAATATCCAATCCCGATCCATCTTGCCGACAACAACAAAATAGCAGGAAATCCGGTATTTATTGCCATCAACTTTATCGATATCCCAGCCGAGAAAATTAAGTTTCTCGGGTATAGCGGGGAAAATCTCGGCTGCTTCAGTCAGTTGGTCACGCCGTTTATCCAGTGCTACCATTACTTCTCTGGATTCCCCTCCCCGGAGGATGTATTCCCGTTTCATATCATATAGATTGAAGAGAGAATCTTCCTGATTAATTTTTTTGGTCAGCTGATTACTGCTAAGGGTATCACCTGAGGTGGTCGATTGAAACCAGGCCGGATCCTCCGGCGCTCGGGAACAGCTTTCGGCTGAAAGCACGAGAAACAGGACACAAAAACCAATCAGCATTTTAGGAAGACCTGTCGCTTCCCCAACGTAAAAAAATTTCTTCAATACATTCATTTCAGCCTCCTTTCTCTAATGTTACATGTTTTATCTATCCTGTCGAACTCTAAGCGATGGTACCATACGTTTTTCCCGCACAGAAAGTCAATAAGAGAATGCGGATCAATCCGGTTCCTCCTCGGTCCGGAAGAACCATAACTCACTCTCTTCCTCTTTATACTTGCCGATTGCTATGACCCGCCAGATATAAGTGGCGCCCGGTGCTATTCCTTCCGCAAGGCGGACTTCACTCTCGGTGAGATTTTTCTCTACCGGCGCCACTGGGGTTTGTTCTCCCACCTGCCAAAGATAAAGCTCATACGATACCACCCCGTTACAGTCTTCCCAGTCAAAGAAAAAATCGACCGGTACGTCCTTCAAACGGTTGGCCGGGGAAGGATTTGACGGAGGAATCACCCGGTTAGTTCTCATTTTATCCCTGACTATTCGGGATTGGGCTGGATAACCCAATCCCTGATAAAGCTGGGCCAGGTTCTCTGCGAAAAACGGCAAATACGGATTATATCCAAAGTTTTCCACACCCCTCTTCAATAACTCCAGGGCCCGGGAATAATCCTTGTTTGCGAGAGCAAGACGGCAAAGATAAGATAAGCTCACCCGATCATTAGGATGGAGCTCCAGGGCACACCGAGCAAAAACTGCAGCTGAATCATAATTCTTCAATCTCATTGCCAACCCCGCAAACTGGTGACAGGAGATATGCCTCATATTGGCGTCGAAGAGCATCGTCGGCAATATGTGGCCGGAGAGCCATTTGAAGCGGCTTTGGACCTTGAGTCGGTCGAAGACTCCTTTCTCTCGGACATAGTCAACCACCCGGGCATTATAACGCTCGGGAGCGTCGAGTATCTCCTGATACTCTAGAACCTTCCGGATCTCGTCGCGCTCTTTTCGGAACTCCCGGTCTCCCTGAATCGTGTAGCCCACCGCAACTGCGAAAATAAAGAGCCACAGAACCATCAGATAATTGAATATCAACACCAGCCAGGGCGGTAATCGCAGACGAAAGAAGGATATCTCTCCTGCCCGACTGTTAAGAATAGCCGCCACACCGGCTATCCAGATCTGGGTGCTGATCTTTTCCGAGGTAAACGTGGTGAATTGCATCAAGGTTAAACCGACGATTGAGGCTCCGGCCGCCAATATCAGTCCGCGAGTTCTTCCTTTCCAGGCCAGCCAGATAAGAAAAACAAAAGTCAACGTAAAAAGAAGCAAGCCGGGGATACCGAGATCGACATACGCCTGGAGATAGTCGTTATGGACCTCCCAGTTAAGGGTCTTTACTTTAGCCTCTGACGCGGAGAGCGTAGCCACAATCGGTAAGTTCCCGAAACCGGCGCCGATAAGAGGATCGGTCAGTCCCAGGGACTCACGCCAGAACTCTACCCGGGCATGGGGATCCAGTAACTTCCCGGCGGTTTTTGATAAATCAGCTTTGCTCGCCATTTCTTCGGTAACCTGCGCAGAAGGCTTGACCGTTATCGCCAGGATAAGAGCAAGAAATATCATGCCTATAATAAGCAACACCCTACGCCGATTCTGATTAATTTTTCGGAATCCGCCGGTGATTAGGAAGAAGAATAACCCCGCGGCCAGACCCAGCCAGGCACCGCGGGTCTTTGCCAACAGCATAAAGCCCACTCCAAGAAGGAGAGCAATGAAAGGGAGCAGGGCACCGTGACCCCGGGCCCGAAAATAATACCGGGCGATAAAGGGCAGCGTAACCATGAAGTACATGCTGGCGTAGTTCCGATGGCCCATCGTCCCCCGGGGAAGAGCGGTTCCGGGAAAGTTATGGATCAACGGAAGAGAGGGGAAGAAGTACTGCAGGATCCCGACCATAGCTGCCAGGCTGAAAACTACGCAGAAACATCTCCAGAAGAGATCGGTCTCCCAGAAACGTGTCCGCTTAGCAAGCAGATAAGCGAGGGTGGGGAGAATGAGCGCCAGCCAGCGCTCGAACCCGACCCGGGGCTGGATGGCCCAGCTAAGCGAAAGGAGCGCCCAGCTCAGATAAGCTAACCAGATCACGCCTAGAGGAGTAAGACTGAAGCTATACGGACGCCGGGGAGGAATCAACGCCAATCCGAGACCAACCGATAATGCCACCCAAAAAGTCTTGGGGAGGAAATTACCCGACATCATCCCGGGGAGACAGGCGAAGACACCAAGCGAAACCAAGAGCCAGATCAGTGCTTTCAGCAAGGTAGCGTGACCCGTCAATTCAGTACTATTATCTGACGGGTGCATTACTATTTAGGAGATGAAGTTAGCGACTTCGACGCAAATTCGTAGTGCAACTCTTTAGGGCTGTCATCATTTGGCAGGGCTCCCTTCGACTCCGCTCAGGGTCTTCGAGAAGCCCTGCACTACAAAATTTATTGAAATTCCGAAGCATGAACTTAGCCCCGCCTTAGCAGGGCGACTACGAAAATATCGTAGCTGTCGACCTTTTCGGAGATCCTGAGCAAAGCCGAAGGGAGGTCGACAGAATTATTGAACTTTCGAAAAGGGGACTTTAGACACTTTCATCTTCCTGCTTCCCCTATCTTTCCCGAACGACTGCATTAAGAACCAAAAGAAGGGATACCAGTAAGAAGGCTGTGAGCATCGAGATCAGGACTGTGCGGGTTCTCCGGGGACCAACCTTGGCCGGATCAGCCTGAGCTTTATAAAGCAGGACGGTGCCGCTCCGGGATACATTCTCCATCGTTACCCTCAGCAGCGCTACCTCTTCAGCCTTGCCGGCAAGTTCGGCGCGCACTTTGGTCAGGTTTTCGACATCCCGTTTTTGACCTTCGATCTCATTCTCGCTGGTAAAAACGCTCTTCTCCAGAGCAGAGATTTCTTTCCCGACTAAGTCCAGCTTGCTCTTCTTGGCCGCCAGTTTCACGTCTGCCTCGATCAACTCCTTCTCCCCGACCTCATATTCCTGCCTCCCGGTATTATAAGAAGTTTCATAATATGCTAAAAGCGAGCGCTCCTTCTTTACAGCGGCATACAGTACCACTCTTCGAGATTTCAGGGGAACAAGTTCCAGGGTCAAGGAGCTTACTTCCTTCCGCAGCTCCTCCAGTTCTTTCTTGCCCTCCGAGAACTTGCTTTTCAACCCGTAAACTTCGGCCGATAGTTTGATCAACTCTTGACTGGCCGCCTGGTAAACCGGATTGCTGCTCTCGGTTTTTAACGAGGGGGCTTTGTCGCTATTCGGCAAATTGCCTTGTATATAACTGGTCCAGAAAATATCGTCTCCCATCGCCTTGCTGAGAATGATCTTGGGTTTGATCTCAGCCAGTTCTTCTTTTAACTTGTTATAGGTAGGCTCTATGCTAAAGAGGCTGGTCCGGGCCTGCATGATCTCCCCGGATATATCTTCGATCTGGGTCTTCTTTATCTTCAGCATCTGACTCTTATAATTGATCCGGCTGGATTCATCGAACCGGGCCAGGGTTTCCTCATTCTTGTCCAGGGCCCGGATTGTCCGGCAAATTCGCTCCGGCAGGGGATTTGAGAGAGGAAGAACATATTTTTTATCCTCCGAATATTTTCGCGCATAGATCTCTCCCACCCAGATACCATCCACTTCCTGGGCGGCCAAACTCTCACCAAGTTTATTTATAAGCGCGGTTTTGGTGGCAACCTCTTCTTCCAGCTGAAGAACCTCGGCTGAAAGCTGGGAAAATAACTCCTCATTATGCTCAAGCAACATCTTATTGACGGAGAGGTTCGATTCCAGCAGTTTCTTGGTATAGCGCCCCTCGCTTTCGAGCAGGGACTTGCTGACCTTCTCATAGATATTGCTGGTGAAGGTCCCCAGTTCATCCACCCCGCTCTGATATATGGCCTTTGTCTTCTTAAGAACAACCTCCGCCCATTGGTTGGCGATCACCATGGAGAGTTCCGGGTCCCTGGTCGTAGCCGTCAGCTTGACCATCGGCAAGAGTTTCCTCTCCCGGGTCTTATCTTGTTCCACCGAGGATGAGAGTATCTTTTGGAATCGAAGGAAGGTCATCTTCTCGTCGAGAACTCCTCTCTCCTTTAACTCCTGAAAAAGCTCCCATTTCACCCGGGTAGACTCGACCAGGGATCGGAGTGTCTCCACGTTAAGAGGCGGGACTTCACCGGTCAGCGGAACCCCCGGCGGCTGGACACTGATTGCCGCGGTGGAGCTGTATATATTAGAAGACAGTAAGTTAATAACCGCTACTATCACGCCAACCGCTAGTGTGACGAGCAGCAACTTGATTTTATGCTTGTAGAGAACTTTTAAGATCCTGATCTCATTTACATTCGACATTTATCTCTCCTTTTAACGCACACCCTATGATAATTGTTGATTGTATGGATATAATGTATGTATATTTACGCCCCTGCTGTGACTTTAACTAATTGTTACCATTATAGAAAAGTTATGCCCAATGTCAAGACACGACACCGTTTCCATAATACTGCCGACTTATAACGAGAAGGATACGATCGAGCAGCTGATCGGGGAGATTGCCGGGTGCATCTCCGGGGATTCCGAGATTATCGTGGTCGATGATAACTCTCCCGACGGTACCGGTAAGATAGTTGAACGGTTAAACCGGAAAGATCCCCGGATCCGTCTATTGAGACGGGATGAGCGGGGTCTGACCTCAGCTCTCCGGGACGGGATTAACGCGGCTGTACATGAGACTGTAATCTGGCTGGACGCCGACTTCGCCCATCCCCCGGAGGCCATACCGGATCTGGTCGCCGCGGATGAGTCTTTTGATATCGTGGTCGCTTCCCGTTATATCCCCGGAGGAAACGACGGCCGCGATTCCCGCTTGCGCCGGGTAGCCAGCATCGCGCTCAACCGCTTCGGCCAGTGGTGGATCAGGTCTTCCATACGGGATCTGAGCAGCGGCTTTGTCCGGGCCCGGAAATCGGTCTTGCGCGATCTGCCCTTCCGGGGAACTTATGGGGATTACTGCATCGATTTCCTGGTTCGGGCGGAAAGGAAGGGATATCATGTGAAAGAAATACCATATACCAATTCAGAACGGGAGAGGGGCTACTCCAAGACCACGGCTAATCCCTTGATTTTTTTGCGTTATGTCTTACTATACCTGAAAACTATTATGCGATTGAGGAAGATTACCGATGAAGAACGTGCGACAAGACAACCCGACTGATAAAAGCCGGGAGGCACTACGGAGAGTGGCTGAGATGGCCGGTCCCGAACCGGTAATGCCGGAAGGGGTGGAAACCATACCGGTCTGCCAGCCTACACTGAAGGGGAACGAACGGAAGTATGTCATACAGTGCATGGATACTAACTGGATCTCATCCCGGGGACGGTTCGTGGATGAATTTGAAAAAAACTTCAGTCATTACTGCGGGGTCCGCTTCGGGATAACCACCAACAGCGGAACCACCGCTCTTCATCTCGCCCTGGCCACAATGGGTATCGGAGAGGGAGATGAGGCGATCATCCCCTCATTCACCATGATCTCCACAGCCAACGCCATCGCTTATCTCGGGGCGAAACCCGTTGTGGTGGATGTGGAACCCGATACCTGGAATATCGATCCTGACAAGATCGAAGAGAAGATAACCGAAAAAACCAGAGTGATAATCCCCATCCATACTTACGGTCACCCGGCCAATATGGATCGCCTGGAAGAAATCGCGAAAAAGCACGGTCTGGAGATTGTCGAGGACGCCGCGGAAGCGCACGGCGCCGAATACAAAGGAAGAAGAGTGGGGAGCTTCGGGAAGATGGCTTCCTTCAGTTTTTACGCGAACAAGATTATCACTACCGGAGAAGGGGGGATGATCGTCACCGACGATCCCGAAATGGCTGATCGACTCCAGACTCTGCGCAATTACGGCTTCACCAAGGAGAGGCATTTCTGGCACAAGGTGATGGGATTCAGCTACCGGATGACCAACCTCCAGGCGGCCATCGGCCTGGGGCAGTTCGAACGGATCGAAGAACTAATCCAGGGACGGATTGATAATGCCCGGCTCTATAATGAACTCCTCCGGGATGTACCGGGAATAACCACTCCCCGGGAGTCGGACCATGTCAAAGCGGTTTACTGGATGTACGGAGTACTAGTGGAAGATGATTTCGGAATCTCAAAGGATGAGCTCCGCCAGAGGCTGGCCGACCACGGCATCGAGACCCGTTCCTTCTTTATCCCCATTCACCTCCAGCCGATCTACTCATATCTCCTGAGCGATGAATACCCGATCTCGGAAGAACTGGGACGCAAAGGGTTCTACCTCCCGTCAGCCAGTTCCCTCCGTCCTGATCAGATCGAATTCATTGTTGACGTGATAAGAAATGCGCGTTCTTAAAATTTGTCTTCAAAAAATTTCGAGAAACATCGCCCCCTATACAGGTCTTCCAAAATGAGAGTGATGTTGATCAACCCCCCTTTCGACCCGGAGGAGTCAGTCGGTGAGAGCAGTTCGGTCCGTTTTGTCTTAAACATCACCCCTCCTTTGGGACTGGCCTATCTGGGCGCGGTCCTGGAACGGGCCGGGCATCATGTTAAAATCGTCGATTATACCTCCCGATTCCCCTACGCTCCCCTTACCGAGATCATTAAAGATTTTGAACCGGACCTGATCGGACTGACTTCTACCACTCCATCGTTTGAAAGTGCCCGGCGGCTATCCGAAGAACTGCGGAAGATAATTCCCCGCACACCGCTTATTCTGGGAGGCGCGCACATCACCTGCGCCCCGGAATCGGCGATGGAGAGCGGACTCTTTGAGGTCGGCGTCATCGGTGAAGGGGAAGAGACCGTCGTCGAATTGACCGATCACATCCGGGGGCACGGCTTTGCCGGACTTGATGGGGTAAAGGGGATCATCTACCGGGATGGCGGGGGTTTCCGGCGGACACCACCCCGACCTTTTATCGAAGATCTCGACTCACTCCCCTTCCCCGCCTACCACCTCCTTCCTTCCCTAACTCATTACCATCCGACGCCGGCGTCCTATCGACGGCTCCCGGTCGGTATCCTGATGACCAGCCGGGGCTGTCCTTTCAAGTGCACCTTCTGCGACCGCTCGATCTTCGGCAATACCACCCGTTTTCAAAGTCCCGAGCGGGTGCTGGCCGAGGTGGAGTGGATGATCCGGGAACTTGGAGCCAAAGAGATCAGGTTCTTCGACGACACCTTCACCTTAAAGCGGGAACGCGCCGCCGAGATCTGCGCCGGTTTGAGAGAACGCAACCTGAATCTCCCCTGGACCTGCCTGACCGCCGTCAAGGCAATTACCCCGGATCTGCTTAAAAAAATGAAATCCGCCGGCTGCTGGCAGGTTCTCTACGGACTGGAGTCAGGCGATGATCGGATGCTCGGGCTGCTGGGGAAAGGAAACACCGTCAAGGAGAACCGAGACGCCGTTGGATGGGCAAAAGATGCCGGATTGGAGGTGCGGGGAGACTTTATCGTGGGGACACCCGGTGAGACCATGGAGAGCCTCGAGAAAACCCTGAACTTTACGCTCGAGAGTGGCCTTGACTACGCCCACTTCAATAAGTTCACCCCCTTCCCGGGGACCGAACTCTATAAACGCCTGGTAGCCGACGGATACTCCTTCGACTTCTCGCACGGATGCAGCATCCTCGACCACGGGGCGCTGCTCTTTATCCCCAGGTCACTCGACCGGGAGGAATATCGCCGCTGGCTCGACCGGGCCTTTAAAAAGTTCTACCTTCGCCCTTCCCACATCGGGAAACGCCTGCTCGCCATCCGGACCTGGACCCAGTTCAGGGGTCAGGTCCGCGGTGCTTTCGCTATCGCCGGCCTGTAGATTTTTGACAGGATTAACGAGATTTACAAGATGATAAATACTTTCTGGCGATACTCAGAAAATATTTGCCCGGCGATACTACGACCAGATTTCTATCTCCAGTTCCAATTCCACCCCGAACATCTCTTTCACCTTCTCCCGGGCCAGGGCGATCAGTTCCTCTACTTCCGTTGCCCGGGCGGAACCAAGGTTAATGATAACATTCGCGTGCTTTTCGGATATCTGCGCTCCCCCTGCTCTCTTTCCCTTCAAACCCACCGCATCGATCAGGCGGCCGGCAAAATCCCCCGGAGGATTTTTGAAGATGGAACCGGCGCTGGGATATTCGAGGGGAAGTACTGCCTTCCTCCGGGCAAGAATATCATCCATTCTTTTTTTGATTAATAGTGGACGGTCGCGCCGCAGTTCAAACTCCGCTTCCAGGACAATACCGCCATCTTTACGGAACCGGCTTGATCGATACCCGAAGCGGCAATCTTCCGGCGCCCAATCTTTAACTCCAGCATCGGGGTGAAAAGTCCGTACTCTCTTGATAATACATGAGATATCTTCCCCTTGGCATCCGGCATTCATGATTACCGCCCCCCCTACTGTCCCCGGAATTCCCGCGCCAAACTCAAGACCGGAAAGGCCCCTCTCTCCCGCCAACCGGGCCAGCCTTGCCAGGGCGACTCCTGCTTCCGCCATCACCTGGTTACCATTAAAAGTGATCTCGGCGGAGGCCCTCCCCACCTGAATCACCAACCCCCTTACTCCCTGATCGGAGACCAGGATGTTCGTCCCCCGGCCCAAAATGTGATAAGGAATATTCTGCTGACTCAAATATTCAAGAAGCTTTTTTAGATCATTCCCGCTTGCGGGAATGATAAAGATATCAGCCGGTCCCCCGATTTTAATGGAGGTACGCCCCTTCATCTCCTCAAAGAGCCTGATCTCCCCCCGGAATCCAGAATTGTGTAAACCCCGGGTAACTTTTTTATATCTCTGACCTGCCTTCATCCGTATTTTTAGTTTCTTCAACGCACATCCGTTGAATCCTTTTTAATATTAACTCCGCCATGTACTCGTGCCCAAACTGATTAGGATGGACATAATCTTGATTGCCCGGAGAACTGATCAGCAATCTGTCATAGCCTATCTCCTTGAACGCCGGCCTTAAATCCAGATATCCAATCCCGGCGGACTGGACAATATCCATTATCCACCGGTATTCCCTATCTTCAGGGCGGAGGAACGGGATAACAACAAGGAGGAAACGGGCCCCTCTCCTCTCGCAGAGCGCGCGCAATTTCAAAACAGCATCCCGCGTTGCCGAGGTCCTATCCAGATTCAGTTCTTTTAGTTGGAACCCGAGACTCTTCATAAATGGAGCAAGGCGGGTATTGATCAAACGTAAGAGGGCACTGGACCGCAATAAGATCCGCTGGCCGGGAAAGTTAAAGAAATATGGAATATATTCCCGGACGTTGTAACAGAGGAGATCACCGTCCGGATCGGCAACGACCCGGCGATTCTCGGTCCGATCATTCGCGCAACAATATGTATAAATAACCAGGTTAAAATTACTCTCCTGCCATTGCTGCTTATACCACTCATACACCTGAACGGCGTTGTAACCGGTTACACCGGCGTTGATGAGAGAAATCGTATCCCAGGGGCGAACGGGCTCGTCTGTAATCTTTTTCTTTAATAGTTCAGGGAAAGTCGTGCGCATCGGCTACCAAAAATTATCGATAATGGAGTCTCCCAAACAGAGAATCCGCAGTTCATGGGGAGATTTTGCCGGAGGTAGAACAGGTGGCTTACTCGGTTCATAAACCAGTTCCCGGTTGGTTGAGATCTTGAAGCGACATCCCTCCCCAACCGGGTCCGCGCCGACGATCTGCCCCTTCGAATTCCTCCCGAAGTGGACTTCCTGAGCACGATCTTCCAGATGTAAAAGCCGCACGAAGAATTCAGCTATTATCAAACCGATGACGATAGCGTTAAATAGTATAATCACATGGAAGATCATCTTTCGGACCGGCGATACCATCTTCTTCTCCAGTTTATATTACTTCTCTTTCTGTTCCTCGTTACTCTCCAGACACCGGTAATCATCTTTGCTGATGATCCAGGCCGCGTCAGCCTCGGTAAAAGTAAATGATGAGATATCCCCGGGACGAAACATCCACTGATAGGTCCCCTTCATGAACCTGGCCATCCCATTATTCCAGCATAAATGGGGAAACTCATGGGCGATAGAATCGTCCAGATATAGTTTTTGAGCCGGGTTTACGCGTTTATCGTGGATGGCCGAACGAATCTCCGAGAGCATGAAGTCCTGCGGAGCTAGTTGCTCGTTAAGAATCGAGACGTGAACCATCAGGGCAAGGAGATTGACCAACAAAATCCCGCCTAAAATAACATAAGGAATGACCCGATATTTCTTGCGGGCCTTAATCAACAGGTCCGTAAAAAATAAAACAAGCAGAACAATCAACGCGTTCGGGACATATTGGTAACGGAACTGGCGAAAGATATAGAGTGGCTCATTTGTAAGCATGCGCCCATGAAAGAGGGCAAAGACGCAGGATATGAGCAGAAAAAAAAGAAACAAGGGCTTGAGAGCGCGAGAACGCAACTTCCAGTAAATCCAAATAATAACACAACCCAAAACAAGTACCGAGATGATCCCTGTTATCAATATCGACTGATTTAATGATGGCCCAACTCCCTTCCAGAGCCCGTCCAGGTCAAGCTGCTTGCTGATAACAAGCGGGGGCTCGACCGGATTGATACTCCCGGGCAGAAATCTCTGGGAGAGCGCTTTCTTTAAAGCCGGACTGCATTCAAGAAAAATGCCGCCGCGGCCGATATTATCCTGAATGATTGCCGGGCAGGTCAGGAATGGGTCGATATTGGTAATAATCCCATTGAAGATAACAGCGGTTGAGGAAGCAGCCAGACTGAAGGTGATCCGGGAGGGAGATATCAATTTTTTTAATACGGATTCAGTCCCTTCAATTTTACTATAGGAACGGCTGAAGACAATAACTCCCCCGTAAGCCAGGTAGAGGATGGCCACGGCAAGGATGGTAACCCTTCGCAATATCCGACTGCGGGAACGATCCCCGAACGTGAAAGCCCGGATGGATACCAATATAATCAATCCCAGCGGCCAGAGAATAAATATCTCATAGCAGAGCATTCCCAATAAGAAGAGAAGGAAGGCAAAGATAAGAAAGACAGACCGGCCATACCGGAGAAACCGTAAAAATACAAGAAATCCGGATAGAAAAAGACAGAACCCGATAATTAAAGCAATGTGAAAGGTCCAGGAGACGATATCGAAGTGGGAGAAGAGAAAGGCGAAGACGGTCAGAAAGGCGGCCGTAATAGTCCTCCCGCAGCCGAAATTCCGGGCCAGCCGGTACATCAGCAGAATGCTAAAGCAGTAGAACCCGAAGGTCATCAGATGAAACCAGAAATAATTCGATCCAAAAGCAAACCAGAGCCAGTAGAGAATCAGGTGGAAGAGCGGACGGCAGGTCCCGTGCTCCCAGATATCGTAATTCGCAATCTCCATATCCCGATCAAAGACCGGGAGATCCTGGTAGTCATGGAAATAATAAAACAGACACCAGAAATCACTCCGGGGAGGGTTGGAGAAGGAGGGTCGAAAGACGAACAGGAGAACACAGAAGAGAAGAACAAAGTAAACGGTAACAGCGATATGTTTTTTGCTTCTCACAGAGCCGCTTCCTCCCTTCGAAATGTCGTTCCGCCATTGGACCGGAGATCCGGTTTGACGGCCTTAACGATAATCCCCCAGCTCTGGGTCCGGATAAGAGGGGTCCGGGAGAGGACTTCATCGACAAAGATCAGAGCCGTCTCAAGCAGAGGTTTGGCAGGAATATATCTAAAGAGGTCGAGAAAGTCCGGGAAGCCGAGCAAGGGGTAGGCAAGATAGCCAAAATAGCTAACCTCCCTTATTTGAAAGTATGGTTCCAACCATGATGATATAACCTTCCGGGTAAGATTGCGGTGAACTCCGGAAAAACGTTCTCCCTTCCGGGCAAGTATCCGGGGAAGCGCGGAGATAATCGAACTGTGGGTATCCGCCAGAACCACCTCTCCTCCCGGACGAAGCACCCGGTGCATCTCAGCGACCGCCAGTTCCGGGCGGGGCAGATGATGGAGGAGGCTGCGGGAGAAGACAAGATCGAAAGAAGCGTCTTTCAGTGGAAGTTCCTGGCTATTGCCCAGGACGAGTTGATCGGACCTCTTCGCGGCCCGTTTCAGCATCTGAGAGGAGATATCGAGCCCTACCACCCGGTCGGAAAAATCCCGCTTGAAGAGGACCCCAATCCCGCACCCATTGTCCAGAATCCGGCCTTCCCGGTTGACCCCCGCCAACATCCGGCCGGTCCACCAGTCATGATATCTTCTGGAATACGCAACCTGATATCGTTTCTCTTCATACTCTCCGGCCACACGATCCTGGATCGCGATCTCCTCGGCAAACGTTCCCCGGTCATCGCCAAGCAAGAAGGGAATTCCATCGTGGATCTCGTACGAACGTCCACAGGCAGGACAGAGGAGGCACTCACTCTCTTCAAGATCGCCCTTGCAGATAGGACAGGCTAGCTCCGGGATTCTTTTCAGTACTCTCACTCCTTAACCCCCGCGACGGATGTTGGAGATCTGATCCGCGAGCAGGCCGAAGAAGAGGGTGCCGATCCCGGCCAGCAACAGCAAGGTCGTGGTATCGGATATATTGGAATAGACGACCATCATGAAAAGCGTGTAAATCCCTCCCAGAAAAATTAAAATCATACTGAGAGGAACAAATATCCTAAGCGGATTAAAGAGCATGATAACCCGCAGGATTAAAAGCAAGGTCTTCCCCCCGTCACGGAAAAAGCTCACCCGGCTACTCCCCTCCTCCCGCCGGTTTATCTTGATGGGAAGATATTTCACGTCCCGCCCGTCCTTGAGCATAGATAGGGTGATGGTGGTGGTAAAGGAGAACCCGTTGGGGAGCAGGGGTAGATATTTGATGGCGTCAGTCCGATAAAAAGCCCGGAACCCGGAATTCAAGTCCGGGATTTGCTGGTTAACCAGATATTGGGCAACCGCGGTAAGCAGCCATTTTCCGGGTTTCCGGACAGCGACCTGATCTTCCTTTAAACGCTGACCGACAACCATATCACTCTCCGCCATGCCCTCCACCAAACGGGCAATCCCCCTACAGTCATGCTGTCCATCCCCATCGAGGGTGACGATGATCACACCCCTTGCTTTGAGGATGCCGCGTTTCAGGGAAGCCCCGTATCCCCGGTTCTGGGAATTGCGAAGCACCCGGACCCCTTCACCTTCCGCCCGGTCGGCGGTGCCGTCGGTTGATCCGTCATCGACGACCAGGATCTCATATTCCGGATATATCTTCCTGATATCCGAAACAGTCAGGGCAATTGTCTTGCCTTCATTATAAGCCGGTATCACAACAGTTACAGAGGGGAGTATCTTCTTTTCTTGTTCTTTCATAGCTATTTTCTCGGGTCGATTCCTTTCTTTTTCCTTATCGTTATATGGGCCCAGGCGATTCGGACCATCTGGAGAATATTCGACCAGGAGTTCATTCCTTTGAGAAAGACGATCAGACCACGGGGACGGAGAAACCATTCCAGGTAACAGCATCGGATCCCCTTCATAATCTCTTCCCCGGATAGTTCCGGATAGTTGACAATAGCGGAATAGTTCTGATCAAAATCCTCCCACTCGCTCGACTCCAGCCATCCGTTCTCTATCGCCTGCTCGTAAAATACCGTTCCTGGATAAGGAGCGGCGACGGCAAAGTTCACCATATCGAGGGGAAGACTGCGCGCGAATCGGCTGGTCTCCCGAATCGTCTCCCGGGTCTCCCCCGGAAGTCCGATCATAAAATATCCCCAGACCTTGATCCCGGCCTGCTTGGTCATTAAGACCGCCGTGCGCGCGGCGGCGATGGTTGCCCCTTCTCCCTTGTTGGATCGGTTCAAGATCTCCTGAACCCCCGATTCGATACCGAAGTTAATCATCCAACAACCGGCTTTCTTCATCCATCCCAGCATCTCCTTATCGACCCGATCAACCCGCGCGTTGCAGATCCAGTGTATTTTCAGATTATTGTCAATTATCTCCCGACAGATGCCGATCACATTCTCCCGTTCCTGGGTAAAAGTATCGGCATGGAACATAATATTATGAATACCCAGCCGGTTCAAATACTTTAGCTCTTTGTAGATGCTCTCCGGGCTCCGGAGACGGGGCTCTGACTTCCACATCACCGTCTGGCGGCAGAAATGGCAGGAGTTGGGACAACCCCGGCTGTGAAGAATAAACGTATACCGTTTTCCGATATACGGGAGACGGTATTTATCGACCGGGAGCAGCTCGTGGAGGGGGATCGGAAGAGAGTTCAGATCCTCGATGAAAGGTCTCGGGTCATTGACAATGATTTCTCCCCGGTCGCGGTAGACCAACCCCCGGATCCGACCGGGATGGCCACCTCCATCGACCACGGTTAACAGTTCTTCAAGGGTTTCCTCGGCTTCCCCCATAATCCCGAAGTCGATGGTGGGGAAAGCCTCCATCGTCTCCCGGGGAAGCGCCGTCACGTGAGGACCGACAATAACCGTGGAACTCCCGTATCGTTTTCCGAGATAGGTCGCGTAACAGTCGTTAGTGATAACTGATGAGATAGCCTGGACCACGATCCAGGACGGGCGGTGCTCCTTGAGATAATCAAGAACCCCTTCCCAGGAGATACCGCTCGCGATACAGTCCAGCAGTCCCACCGGATAACCGGATCGCTTTGCGATCGCCGCCAGATAGGCGAGGCTGGTCTGGGGCCAGATCGTCCGCTCCCGGGAACGACGGCCGGACCGGTTCATGTCCCGGATGTAGATATGACCATCCGGGGACGGCGGATTTACAAACAGAACCTCATTCATGTCTATGTTCGCATGGAATTCTTCCAGCCGATGAATATGTGATTCAGTCCCCACTGGGTGATGAAATATTTTTTCCGGGTATCTGTAAATCCGGCCTGGTCAAGACGATTGATTATCTCCCGGTCGGTGAGATAGTAGTCCTCCTCTTCATCCATCCCTCTCTCCCCATCCAGGTCTACCCTGGTCCCTAGGAATCTATCGGAGAAACGCGCTAACCAGTGAATCACAATCTCGGCCAGCGGGTTTCCCATGGTGATAACGATATTACCACCATCCTTCAAACAACGAAAGGCTTCCCGGAGTTCCCGATCGCGATCCCCGGCCGGAACATGATTGAGATTGGCAATAAAAGTCACCGAATCAAAACTTCCATCCGGGAAGGGGAAACTGGCAAGGTCCTCCACGACCTCCTCTTCCGACAATCCCTCATAGGGATACACGTCAATCCCCACCCCTTTCTTTTTTTTGAATGTTTTAACAAACCGGTTATACCGGCCACAGCCGATGTCCAGACATCTTTCCTCGGTGACACCGGCCACGTAATAAAAGCGTTCCAATTGCCGGCAGGTCAAACCAAACCAATTTTTCTAAAAAAGAAGAAGCTCCCGAACCGGAAATGTCAGAAAATCTGCAATAACCTGCCGGGGCGTCTGTTTCATTGGCGTCGGCGATCCTTTCTGACAAAACAGAGAAACACCGCCCCGCAGAAGACAATGGCCGAGAACAGGATGCTCCGCGAGAAAATCGGAGGATCAAAGACAAAGCTTACTTCATGGCTCCCCGGCGGCACAAACACACCTTTAAAACAATAATTCACACGACAGATCGGGACCTTTTCTCCATCCAGATACGCCTTCCAGCCCGAGAAATAGGTATCAATCATCTCCAGCAACGCTCCCTTCTCCGTCTCAACCCGGACTCGGGCCAGATTGGGGGAATACCAGAGGATCTCCAGCTTCTTGGAATCCCCCCCATCCCCGGCACCCGCGAACCACTCCGGTACCGGCACTCGCTGATTAAGATAGGCCGTCCCGGTAATACCGCCCCCCATCCGGCTCAGGGTTAGGGGCAAGGACGCGAATTTCACTCGAGGATAGAGACGAAAGAGTCGTGAGATGTGGGCTCCGTACTTAGCCGGGTTTTGCCGGATGGGTCGGGAGGTCGCCGGGAAAGAGGCGCTCTCAAAGACGCCGGTAGTAAACTGAAAGTCATGGACCCAGTTCGCGTCAAACCGGTTTTTAACCCGGCCGCGGAGATTGGGCACCGTCGAGAAGTCTTTTTCAAACACACTCAGTGAACTCCGGTAATCAATTATTTTCTTCTTCATCCGGAGTTGATGGCTGGCGTGAGCTATATTCAGCGCATCGAAGATCACCAACGCCGATAAACCGATCACAACTACGCCGCGGTGTTTGACTGAACGACGATTAAGTATGAAGATAAGGGTCCCCCCGATGAACAACATACCGAAGAGCGTATCGTGCAGAAGAAGAGAGACAAGTGTCAGATCCTGATCGAATAAAGGGAGAATTGCAGCTTGAAGATACGCCCAATAGCCCAGAAGAAGGAGAAGAACTCCCCCGAGGATCCAGGGAAGTGACCGGTCCAGAAAGCGGTCCCGCACGCGGCGAAATGTGATCCGCAATCCGAGAGCGGCCAGAAGGAGAAGATAAAAGATAAAGAAGAGACGATTCATTGCCGCGTGCCGGGCGCGCGAATATACCGGCAGAAGATAGAAGAACCATTCGTAGAGAAAGCTGAACCCCCCCAGACTGGCGAACATATAGAAGAAAGCAATCCCTCCCAGCAGCAACGGCAGAGACCGGTAACGCCTCCATTTGACGAGGGCGATAAGCGCGAAGATCAGGCAGGGCAAAGTGATATAGACCGAGCGCCGGGTCAGGTCCTGGCCATTAAAGTTGGACATATCCAGGATATTTTCGTTGCCTCCGCCGACGGCTATCTCGGCCTCGTTTTGAAGTAGAGCGGTCCGGGGAAACCAGAGAGTGATGAAGGACCGGGGGGTCAGAGCGCCCTGCCCCACGGCACGTTGATAGGAGATAGCCTGATCCCGGGTGGTGTAGGGCAGGTAGCTTTTCACAGCGATTAAATAAGGTGTCGCCAACAGACCACCGAGGATAAAAATAGCGGCTAATTTACCCCCAATGGCAACCGGGTTGCATCGTCGGCGACAGATCAAGGCAATAATAACCGCCAGTAATACCAGGTGCAATCCGATAGCAAACCAGAGGATAGGGTACACAGTCACGATCGCCAGCGCGTAAGCGACACCGGCCGCCAAACAATACCGGAAGGAGTTTTTCCGGTTCAGAAACGCCTTAACCCCGAAGAGGACGACAAAGGGGAGCCAGCAGAGGGCGGCAATGATCGACGGCTGGGTGTTATGGACAGCGAAGCCACAAAAAGCGTACCCCACCGCGGTAATGAACGCTATCCAGCGGCGCCGAACCAACCATTTCGCCAGGATGAAGAACCCGATCGCCCCCGCTCCCAGGGGTACAATATAGGAGAGAACAATAAAATGATGCAAACCGTAACACGGAGAGAAGATGGCGGTAATCAGATAAAGCGGAAAAAAATACTGCCCGGTGGGGGCAACATAGGGAGGGACCCCCAGTGCGTGGTATGGATTCCACAAGGGGAAGATGCCCTGGGTAATGGATCGCCCGAGAAAAAGATTGATTGAATAACCGATATGGTGAACGTCTCCCTCCAGAAAATAGACTTCCCCCCGGAGGAATTTGTAGTACGAGATAAAGACCAGCAGCACCAGAAGCAGGGAACAGCCAAGATCAATGAAAACCCCCCGCCGATTCCGGATCTTTTCCGGCGACCGCCAGGCAATAGGTATCACCAACAGATTCAGACATAGATACCCGGCAAGACAACTCAACGTTACCCCACGGGAGAATATCCCGAGTAGATCCACCACCAGAAGAGGCAGGAAGACAAGATGAGTAAATACATTGAATCGACGGGCCCGCGTAAGGGAGATGGTACTTAAACCCGTCATCCAGCGGGAGAGCCCGAGATGAACCAAGCCCGCCAGAGGAAAGATGTAGAGAAAAGCCGTCAGCAAGGTGAGAAATGGATGAAAGATCTGGCTCCAGTAGAGGAGATAAGCCCAGGAGAGGATCATTGAAACCACCCCAACCGTCGTCCATCTAATGAACCAAGCCACCCGGGACTCCGATAATACCACATATGATGATGAGTTTATTTTACTCATATTATCTTACTGTCTCAGAATTCCAATAATGGCCGACCTAAAGGTCAACGGCTACGACATCTTCGTAGTCGCGGACCTTTAGGTCCGCTAAGTCCATTTAACGCTTCGCCAACCATCTTTTCCTGACTCCATAGCCCAGCAACAATAAAATCAAGCCGCCCCAGGAGGCCGCGGAGATAATGGCTCCAATTCTCCAGGCAAGAGGGCGGAAGATCAGTTCCACACCGTGACTTCCCCGGTCGAGCCAGACCCCCCGCTGAAGGTAATTGACCCGATAAAGGGGAACGGCCTCTCCATCCACTTTCGCCTCCCATCCCGGATACCAGATCTCGGTCAGAACCAACATGGCCGGCTTAGTTACTGCTATATCAACTTCTATGCGGTTGGGATTAGATAATTCCAGTTCCTTGATCGGGTTTGCGGACTGGAGCTCATTGAAGTGTTTAATGGATGCGGGATGCAACTTAAAAGAATGGTAATCGGAAATCAAGGACTCGTAATCGGTAATCGGTAATCTGTAATCTGTAAGCCCCGGTTCTGATCTTGAATGGTAAGTATCCTGATTACCGATTACTGATAACTGATCACTGTCCTCTGATAACTGCTTACCGTCTTCAATAAACACCGCCTTCCTCAGGTCTCCCTTCACCAGTTCGTCCAGAGCTTCATCTTCCGAGCATTCAACAACCCGATCCATCGTAAAAACCCGGGGTAAGGCGTGTTGGTTGATGTGTAAGTAGTAGTCCGGCAAACTATCCAGTTTTTTGGTAATCCCGTGGGGAAACGGGTTAACTGCTCCCTGAGACAGGAAATATCCCACCGACATATTGCTATAAAAAGAGGGGTGAACGGCCCGGGGATAATTCTTATGTATCCCGTATAGATAATTCCATTCCATCGGGTGCTGATAGGCGGCTTCGATTGCCTCCTGAAAACGGGGCTCCAGGGGCTTCATGTCGTAGCCCATGAACGAAAAATATGGACCGCACTGCTGAAGATTATCGTAAAACGGTTGATCTGATGCGATGCGAAGGGAACCATCTTTAATATACCGCGGCAACTCCGATAGAGCCCGGCGGTACATCGGATGCGAACCTGGTCCCCGGGTCCGGATATGCTGGGGATAGATCTCAGCTCCCATCTGAAAAGTTCCCAGATAAAAAGCCTGAAACGCGGTATATCCAATCTCCAGCATGGCCAGAATAGCCAGAAGATACGCGAAGCGCCGGGGCGCGGCCCAGCGGGATATTATGTAGATCAAGACGATTCCCAGCACAAGATGAAGAATAGGAGAAGTGAGAAACCAGGCAAGATCCCCCTTCTCAATCACCTCCATTACCTTCATCGGAGGCCAGAGCAAGATTCCGGCTATGATAATCACTACCGCGATCAGGTAACTTGTGACAATCCGGCGGCTTAACATCTCCACCGCCGCCGCCCGACGCAACAGAAGATGCATCCCCAGCCCTCCCAGTACCGCCGCCGCCAGACATTGGAGAAGACGATAGCGGATCGGACAGGGAAATTCACCTATCAATGGCAAATAATTCCAGAGCATGCGATAAAAAAAGGTATGCCGCCCCAGCATGCAGAGGAGGCTGAAGAGATAGACCACTCCCCCGGTTCCGGCCAGAAGACGGAGAATTCGGGTTTTCTTCTCTCCCTTCGGTAGAGACCAGGGCAATATCACCCCCATCAGAACCAGAAGCGTAACGGCTAACCCACCGGTCATGTTAGCCTCCCAGTACCGTACCTGCCCCAAACCCCACAGATGAGTGCCGTTCAGTCCGCCAAATAAACCCGGAACTATAAGGCTGCTCAAGTATAGGGGATGAAGACTCCCCTCCCCCTTAGTCGCGAAGTCATAGGTCATCATCCCGCTCTGCTTTACCATATAGATACTCTCTAATGCCGGAAACCAGTATATCGCGGTCAATCCAAGACCGATCAAGAGATACCCGGTCAACAATAAAGGAGGCCTCCAGAGAGGAAAAGAGTACCATCGGGCTAATCTCCCGACCATCAGACCAGCACAAGCGAAGGATAGAAACAGGAGAGTATACGCCAGATACGGCAACGCGGAAGTGGACAACATCAGGGCCACTATAATACCCCCTATTAACAAGAGATAAAAACCGGCCCTCTTGACATGGACAATATATACCAGCAGGAGCCAGGGGATCCATGCTTGTAGCATTAAGTTGCTTATCCAGACATACCCGAACGCAAAGACAGGGCTGAAGGTATAGAAGGCCGCTAAAATAAAAGCTCCGGGGGGAGACAGTTTAAGAGCCGAACGAGCCAGAAGATATGCGCCTATAGAACATATTAAAAAATGAAGATAGAGAGGGATGAGATAAATCCAGAGATAAGCAAGATCCAGACTGTCCAGCCGGGCTGTCAATAGCAAGGGCCATAGCGGGATATAATACAAGGTTGAGTAATAATCGGTATAAAGAACACGGGCTCCGCACCAGGTATCCGTGCGCCAGAGCGGAATCGTCCCTTCCTGGAGATTCCTGGCAAAGAAACACAAGCGGGGAAATTCATCCATCGCCAGATCATCATGAAATATGCCGAATGAAGACATCCACGATGGTATAAAGAAGATACTGATCAGGACCAATAAAATCCCCCCATATATAAGGTCCTTCCTGCAGCGAAGAAGCCAAGCATAAATATATTTGGGATTGGGCATTGAGCGTTTCCTTTTTCCTCACTTGATTGACAACATATATTATGCTAATTTCCACTGCATGTAAACATTGGTCGAAGAGACGTTTTTGTTCCTGATAATATCATTATGAATATCGACAAACCAAAAATACTATTTGTTCTTCTTGATAATTATAAATCCGAGAGGCTGGGCATTCAGATCCTCGCCGCGATCGCCCTTGAAGAAGGATATGATAGAGAGCTTATAATTTTAAACAAGATATCGAACAGCTCCGCTCTGGAAAAAGCCCAACGCTTCCAACCCCATGTTGTTGCTTACAGCGCCATGACTTTCGAACAGATCCATCTTCAGGCATATAACCGCCGCCTGAAGGAGTCGGGACTCCGATTTTTATCCATCTTCGGAGGACATCATTACACCTTTAACCCGGAGGAGATTGAAAAAGATACCGGTATCGATGTCATCTGCCGGGGAGAAGGGGAGATAGCCTTTCGAAGTTTCCTGCAAGCAGTTCGGAATAATCAACAATATCATCAGATACCAAATTTATGGGTCCGTAATGATAATAAGATAATAAAAAACCCCCTGGGAGCATTAATTCATAATCTGGATGAGAGTCCCTTTCCGGACCGAGATCTTCTTCCTCCCATCTATATCTTCGAAAAGAGTCAGATTTACGGAAAGAGTACCACCATCATGTTCGGGAGAGGATGCCCATACCAATGCACCTATTGCTTCAACTCTTCCTGGAACAGCCTTTACAAGAACGATCGGATCCTCCGCTGCCGAAGTGTTGACAATATGATCCGGGAATTAAAACTATTGGCTGATAGATTCGATCCGGAATTGTTTTATTTCTGGGATGATGACTTCAGCCTTCTGCCCAAGAAAACCATCGCGGAATTTTGCCGGAGATATAAAAAAGAAATTAAGAGGCCTTTCTCAATCCACCTTAACGCCGCCCGGGTAGATGAGGATCTCATTAAGCTATTAAAAGAAACCGGCCTGTCAATAGCAACCATGAGTATCGAGTGCGGAGATGAGCATGTTGCTCATACCTTACTTAAACGAGATTTTAATAATAATAAGAAGATTATTGAAGGCTTCCAGTTACTGAACAGGTACAATATCATAAATTATTCGCAGAATATTCTCTGCCTTCCGGTCGAAAATCCGCTGGAGGTAGATTTAACAACCATTCGTATGAATATCCGGTGCAAACCCACAGTTGCCCATTATTTTATCCTCTTGCCCTTCCCCAAGACACCGATCTGGAGATACGCGATAGAACACGGGTATCTTTATCCGGACGCTCTCCTTGATCCAAAAAAGATTCCATCCGCCTATACCACCTCCTTTCTGAACTACCGGAATAGCACAATCCAAAATCGGGCAAATAACCTTCATAAATTCGCCAGCCTTCTCACCAAATTCCCTGTTCTATTCCCATTGGTCAAGATCCTGATCAAGCTTCCACCCAACCGGCTGTTTCAATACATCTTCTTTATCTGGTATGGCTATTGCAATGCCGGCGGGTTATTCCATACCAGAATAACCCCTAAATTAATCATCGAGGGCTTACGGGGAATCAGACAATATCTTCGGGGGCGTTCAGCGGAGAACTGAGAAAACTATTGTTTCTGCTTTACTACTATACTGTAACGCGTGGAGAGAAAATCTATGTTATGTGGAAGGAGTTGACCATCTCCCCCGCTCTCCCGAACCAGTTGTAATACTCTATCCGGGGTCCGCCCGTAATGAACTTCCCGGAAGTAGCGGTATTTCACCATCTGATAGAATTCATAAAGCACGCTTCTCAGGCAACGCTCCCGCCATCCCCAGGCCAGTGTCTTTAGGCAATTTCGCCAGCGGCTGCTCTTTTCCGGGAAGAGATCCGAGAGGACCAGCCTGCCCCGCGGTGATAGACTTTTCAACCACCAGGAAAGCCAGTCGCTCAGTTCAACATCGTTCAAATATTCAATACAGCTATTAACTAAGATCAGGTCGAAGAGAGGGTGATGGATGTTAGAGGGGGGAGTAACCATTCTTTGAATCGTAACGTTCTTCAAGCCGGAATTAGTCAGACGGGAATTATCGATCATGGTCGGAGAAGCATCCATACCGAAGACATATTCCATCTCCAGTGCCATCTTTCGGAGCAGATACCCCTGTCCACAGCCAAAGTCAAGACCGATCCAATCCTTTGCTACCGGCACGAATCCGATCAAGCGATCCCAGTAGTAGGCAGCAATTGCTTCACTCATGGCAGGGGTCAGCATATTCTGCTCCCAGAACGTCTGCCAGTGATTTTTATCTATAGTTTTATTCATTATTCAACTTAAGCATTAGTTTCTTTTTGCGGCGTATCAGGAGATATCCGATCAGGAGCAGGGCAATGATCCCGGATCCCCCGGCGATTAATCCTCTCCGGATACTGGCCGGGATGAACTCCATTACAATCCGGTAGCGTCCGGGCGAGCACCATACACCCCTCTGAAGATAATTTACCCGGTGAAGACTCGATGCCTGTCCGTCCACAGTCACTCGCCAGTCAGGATGCCAGAGGTCGGTTATTACTATCATACTCGGTTCCCGGACCTCAACTTCTATTTCCATTCGATTAGGGTTAGAAAAAGTCATATTTATTATTCTATTCAATTCCTGGAGTCTTTCAAAATGCTCGATCCGGGTGGTCCTGGATAAATCCAGGGCGGGAACGGGTAGAGGAAGCAGTTCCCGGACTGATCGATCGCAGTAACCATCTCCCCGGAGATCACGGTTCAGCAAAGCCTCTCTCTCTTCTCTTTCATCCCCTCCCATCCAGCGATCCTGAAAATAGCAACGTGGCAGCGCGGAAGACAGTTCATACGTATAATTATCTCCAACTTTTTTTCTTTTTTTAAAGGACGGCAGTTTAATGGCCTGGCGGGAGAGAACATAGCGCACACTCATATTGGGCCAGAACTTTGAATCCCATCGCCTGACCCGGATCTCATACGGGAACCCGGTTGTTACTTCTTCCAGTATATTCTGGAAACGGCTATCAAGCGGTTTTATATCAAACCCCAGAATACTCAAAGATCCGTTTAACCAGACGAGATTGTCATAATATGACCGGTAATAGAGCCGACGGTACAAACCTACTTCCGAGTCGTCTTCCGGGTTCCAGGAAACAATCTCGCGGTAAACTGGATGGTCTGAAGGGCCGTTATACCGTTTCGCATACAAATCCCAGTGCCGCTGGTTTAATATTTTGTTGTGATAAAAAGCTGGATAGGCAAAGAAAAAGATCTCCGCCGCCACCGCAATAACAAGTCCCGGGACAAGATACCGCCCCCGCCGGAAGAATGTTATCGCCGCCAGGAATATACCGGCAACAATTGTATATAAGATCGGCCCCTGTATGAACCAGTTCCAATCATTCAGGTGAATAAGATGCTTAAAGCCCGGAGAAAATAAAGTTTTATGCCCCTGATACGGCCAGAGAAGAGCCGCGACGAAGAAGATCAAAACACCCATAAGATAGTAGATAACTATCCACCGTCGTTTTTTCAGGGGGTACATTCCGATCAGATTTACGGAGACCCCCATCAACCCCGCCATGGCAAAGCATTCAATCGATCGAAAACGAACCGGGTAGGGCATCTTCAGCACAGGAATTATCTTACGGAAGATGCCATACGCCGGGGTATAACCTCCAAGAACGATCAGGAGACTAAAGATAAATATCCCGGCAAAGATCCACCAGAGGTTTTTCAGTGAAGGGAACTCCTCCTGCTTGCATCTTCCTCTCCCGATGGTGATAAATAATCCTGCCACCACGAGAAAGACGGCGGCCATACCTCCCAGCAAGTTGACATCGTTCAGGCTGAGGCGAATCTGGAAGGCGGCCCCCCAGGCATGGTAACTGGTAATACCACCGAAGAAGTCGGGGATAAAAAAAGTGATAAGATAGAGCGGATGCAGGCTCTGCTCCGGACCTGATAACTGATCCACAATCCCGCCCGCCTCCGCGCCGAGCATTCGCAGACCATCCATCATATTACTCCAATAGACCCCGGCCAGCAAGGCTCCGAGCCCGAAGATAACCACCCCTCCCCCGATCACCCGGAAGGCTCTTCGCCACTCCCTTCTTAAAAACGCCAGAAGAACCAGACCGGCTCCGAATAGGGCCGCAATGAAGACCACGTGAGAGACAACCGGCACGTCACCAACCGGAGAGGCGATCGCGAAAGCAATGGCGCCGATGAGGATCCACCCATATCGTCCCTGCCGGAAGAACTCAATCAGACAGAGACAGAAAAGCGGTAGCCAGGCCTGAATAAAGACCTCCGGTGGACAGACAGACAGATAGATCATGGAAGGGCTGAAGGTATATGCCAATGCGAAAATAAAACCTCCTGTTCGATTGAGCCGTAACCCCTGGCGTGAAAACAGATAGGCGAAAAAAGCCGCTAAAAAATAATGCAGGACTAACGGAACCTTAATCAGCCAAAAAAAACTGTGGGCTGGATCAAGATTCCTCAAAAAGAGGAAGGGCCAGTTTAACGGGGATAGTGAACTCTGAAAGATATGGGCATAAAACGGTGACGCGCCGGCACAGAGATGCGGGTTCCACCACGGGATTATCCCCTCCCCCAGGCACCGGCTCAAAAACACTTGTTGCGGGAAAAAACCAAACGCGATGTCATCAAAAAAAAACTTTCCCCAGCCAACAAACAATGGAAGGAAGAAAGCAGCTGTTAGACCGAGAAGGCCCAGCAAAATCTTCCAGTCAGATTTTTTGAGAAATGTTTTCTCCTCTTTCATGGATACAATTAGCGGCTTCGCCGCAAATTTGGGGAATGGGGATTGGGAAATAGGGAATGGTTCACCTGCTTCTTATCGCAAGTTGTCTGTTTTAATAGTTTCATTCCAAAGCCGGACAGGCAACCCCGATTACCTGGCACCCCCTGGATCGTGATTGTCAGTCATATTGCCTGATCTACGAGAAACCTCTCCTACAATTCCTTTCCTGGAAAGATTCAATACTTCCCGGATCTGCCGGTTAACGGTTCGTGGATAATGACCCAGGAAATCTTTTAGTCGGCGGAGAGATATCCGATCTAAGTTGCGAAATGACACCTGGGTCTTCGGGTCCGTTCCATCCCGCCGCGAGAGATAGACAAAATCGCATAAAGCCTGCTCAGCTCCAGCAATTACTCCGTCTCCCGGAGGAGCATAGATCGGAGTCCTGACACTGACAAAGCGGTATGATCCGATCGGAGTTATTCGAATCCGGGCATTTCCGTGACGTTTATCGGTGAAAGAGGTAATCTGAACCGGAATCTGAGATATCAGGTTATGAAAAAAGAGCGCGGAACCACCGGTAATGTAAGCGTGAGAGTCAAGCTCGGGGAGGAGGATCTCTGGGGAGTTAATTCCCGGCAAACCGTATATTCCCCGCCCATACCGCTCAATAACCTCGTACTTCCGCAGCCTGGACAACTCTACATTGAGGTTCCCTATTGAGGTACACGCTACATTGGCCAGCTCGGTAATTGTAAACAGATGCTTGCCATGTTTCCGGCGTTGCTCTTCTAAATATCGACTCCAATCCCGCGCTTTCATAATAAAGCTTAGCTTATCAACTTATTTTACCGCAGAGAAATAGAGAACACCGAGTTAGAGAAAATTACTACTCTTAATCAGGTTATAGCGTTCTATCACTACCAAACTCAAATATTTTTACGAATATCCTCTGTTTTTTCTTTGCGTTCTCTGCGTCTCTGCTGTGAAATTATCGCGCAGTTAATCTATTAATACCCTTTTAAGTATATTTAGAACCTGGTCGAAGGCAATCGGGGCGCCTCCGGCGGCGCGGAGATTCTCGGCGGCGGACGATTCGACCTGCTCCTCAATTATCTTCTTCAAAGCATTGACATAAATGAGGCGGTTACCTTCAATCTTCTCCAATCTCTGCTTCGCAAAGTCCGGTTTGACAGAAAGATGTTTCAGCTTTTCTGTAATTCTTTGTGGTGATTCAGGGAGAAACGAACTTTGAAATAAAAAAATGTCAAGTATGTCCCGGGCCTGAATGATGACTCGGTTTATGATCGCTATCACTTTGTTCTCAACCAAGTCCGCGTCGGATAGGGTGGGATAGATAACACCATCTGCCGTCCTTACCTCGGGAGGATCAAGGTTATCCGCTACTGTAATATCCACGGATATTTCGATTCGAGAAAACTGGGATCCCAGACGATAGAACGCCAATTCGACTGTCTTTACCTGATCAGATTCATCTTCCATATGCCGCCCGGAAGAAACATCTCCATCCAGGCTGAAACGTCGCTTTACCTCCGGAAGGAGATTTCTTTTGAAGAGTGAGATAATCTCCTCTTGTTTTTCAACCAGATCTTTTTTCCAGTGATAGTCGATATCCACGGATCTTCGAACGCTTCCATCCAGAAACCGGTACCGAAATCCTCCTATTAAAAAGAGATTGCGGCCAGCGGGGTTTGTGGCCAGAGTTTTGACGATAAGCTGTTGAATCTCTTCTAATACAATATAATTACTTGTTTTCATGTAACCATTAATAACATTTTTGTTAAGTATCGTTACATAAGTAACCTGATGTTGGGAAGTTTGTCAAGGATTGATTGGAATGTAAAACGGACAGGATGGCAAGAAATTAACCCCAATAATTCATAAATATTAGCTTTGGGAAAATCAGTTATTTCCCATTCGAAATTATCTGAACCTGAAAGCTACAATCTATCAAGCCAGTAGTTGGGGTGTCGGTGAAGATGCATAGTCGCCAGAATTACGACCTCATCTGGATCAATGCGATACATTAGGCCATAGGGAAAGCGATGGACCAAGCGCCGGCGAACGTTAAAGCGAACCACTGGCCAGCGTTCCGGATACTCTTCTATCTTTTAGATCTGGTGACATGATAATCTATTCTCCAATTTGATTATATTATACAACACCAATGTACCGAATTCAATGAACTATACCAGATTTTGCTACTTACAAATTATCTTTCGAGTAAGTTACAGCTAAAGATTCTCCAGGACCATGGTCACGGCAATCGCTCTTTTCAGGTTATCCTCTCTTCTTCCGCTCAAGCAATTCCTAAAGGTTTTAAGCGCCAGCCCGATATTGTTGCTCTCATCGTAATCATAATCCTGCCACCCATCTATTAATTTATCCTCTGTAACCCGTGCTTTTTTCCGGTAGCGCATAACCCGCAAAGAGGGTCGGCAAGATGGATTATAGATAATGCTCCCTTTTTCACCGTAGATAACCACCTCTTTCTCCTTTCCGGGATAGTTCAGACTGACATCTATATATCCTAAAAAACTACCGTCATCTTTTAGAAAATGGATTAAACCGCTCTCGACCGTTCTGGGCCCACGGATCAAATCCTCCCTGTTAAAATTAAGTTCATCGAGAGGAACAAACATATCGAGAACCGCCAGAAGATGGGAGGCAAGGAGCCAGTAAACGTCATACTCTAGAAATCGGCCGGTCTGTTTGATGGATAACTGGATGGAATGAATTTCCCCTATTACCCCTTCCCGGATGATCCCCCGGGCCTTTTCTAATGATTTTGAGAATGTGTAGATATAATCGGTGAGAATGGTTAATTTCTTTCGGGAGGCAATCTCTTCCAGGATTAGAGCTTCTTCTCGTTTAAGAGTAAGAGGTTTTTCTATCAGCAGGTTTTTCCCGGCCGATAAAACCTGCCGAGCAATCTCAAAATGAGTCTTAATCGGGGTGGCAACAATAATGCCGCGAACTTCCGGATCATCCAAAATTATCTCAAGTTCAGGGGTAAATATTCCACCATACCGTTCAACTCTATCTTTCTCAGACAAATCTTTTAATGAGCGAAAATACACATACTTGAGATCATAGCCGGGATCTTTCCGGAGATACCGGTAGAGTTTTTGACCCCAGTATCCGTATCCGATCAGAGCTATTGTCTCCCTATCCATTTTTCTCCCGCATCCGGTTATAGGCTTCGTTAATCTCCAGGGCTATCCTATTACATCGAGCCCCGACCCGGAAACAGGTTGAAGGGCGGAAGTCAGTATCCTGATTAAGGAGGATCATTCTCTCAAACTCCGCCAAATCGGAGGTAACGGGACCCAATTGATTCATCATGAAAGTAGGAGAAGCTGTACTGGAACAGCGATATACATACCCATCGGCGCCGATAGTAATCTGGTAATAGCAATAAACACAATATTTATAGTTCATCCTGTCCACATCCTGGTAATCGGGAGGGAAGTAGAAGATATAGGGTTTCTCCGCCGTATCCTTTGATACCAGTGGTCCGAAGAACTCTTCAAACTCTCTGTCTTTCACCATCTCAACATCTTTCTTGTATTCCCGGCAGATATCAAAGTCCTGTCCATATACGGCGTAGGGGATGGAAAACCTTAATGAATCCACCTCAATCTCTTTCATCAGTTTGATGATCCCCAAAATCTCTTCCGGTGATGAGTTGTACTCATTAAGAAGATAGACAACCCGGAGAGAAAGCTTTTCCGGGCCGTTCGTTCTCCGCTTAATATTCGCTATGGTCCTGAGCCCCTCAATAATCTCATCAAACCAGTTATAATTAATTCTCTTGCTGGCCATATGACTCTTCGCTGTTCCGGCATCAAGACTGATCGAGAGATAATCCAGGGGGGAGTCAGCAATCCGGAATATTTCACTGAGAAAAGATTCCGACTTTTCCAGTCGCAGCAAGAGTGAGCCATTGGTATGAATCCCGAAGTGAGAACCGATTTGCTTGGTTAGCTTGAGAAAACGGAGAAAATCCGGGTTCAACAGAGGTTCTGAATATGCTCCCCCATAAATATAATACGGAATCTTACCCTCCAGTTTTTTTATCAACTCTAACGCGTCTTCTTCATACGGGACGGTCGGCCGGAGCAGCAGATTACCCTGACAGTACGGGCAATTGAAATTACAGAACCGCTTATGATCTCCCGGCAGGTGAATCTCGATCTGCCGGGGATAGACCATCTTCCCGCTGAAGATCAGACCAAGATCACCTTTCAGATGATCCTTTAAAATATCGAAATATCGGTAGTTTTGCGGTCTCTTATCTTTTGACAATTGAATCGCTCCTTTATCCTGATTTATTTCTCTTCTGGGCAACGGCGCAGATACTGATGCCAACCGGGAAATTAATCCAATTAATAATCCGGTTCTCCAACCGTAACAATTGAAAAAGAAGATTATTAATGAACGGATTTAACTCATACAGTTGATCACTCTGCCCGGCTTTACCTCTTAAAAATATCTTCTGAAAAATCCTCATTAGAGCAAGAGGAAAAAACAAAGAACAGTTCCAGAATGACACTCTTCCGACAGAATAATTCGCCGCGGATAGAGCAGAAATCAGGTCCGGCTTGGAATATCTCCGGTAATGATGGCATATCTCATCGTGATGACTCCACAAAAAATCAAAGGCGGGAACCGTTATAATCAATCTTCCGTTATTTTTCAATATTCTCTTCCACTCTCTCAAAGCAACGGCATCATCTTCAAGATGTTCCAGAACATCAGCGGCGATAATTACATCAAAGAAATTATCATCAAAAGTAGTCTCCGTACAGTCCTGGCGGGAGACATTTATTATGCCTCGTTCCCGGCAGAGACCTACCATCATCTTACTGAGATCTATGCCGAATATATCTTTATAACCTTTCTTCCGCAAAAGACTGATCAGAAGCCCTCCTCCACATCCGGCATCCAATATTTTAGAATCAGGGGATCCCCCGGTCCGGCGAATTAATGTAACGAGAAGTTCTCTTCTTGCCCTGAACAACCAATAACCCGCCTCCAGTCGGCGCCTTTTGTATTCGTAGGTTGGGTCCATTATTTATTTAGCTTCGAAAAAAAGACGTTTAATAATCTGAAGGACTTTTCCCGGGCTTAGAAACGAGATGAACTCTCGAAGACGACGGAGACTGGAGAGATAAAATTTTCTATAAGCTCTTCTCTGAAGGACCTGAAGCTGCCGGTAAGCTAATCGGCTGTTCTAGAGTACTCCGCCGAGTTGTTTCCCGTAGTAACGGTAATTTACATTTAAAAGGGAATAACCTTTCTCTCCCTTCTTGGCCCATTGATATATTTCAGTGCCGGGGAAGGGGACCAGGAGCGCGAAATTAACGTGGTCGATCGGCAGACTCTTCGCGAAAGCGATCGTTTCTGCGATCGTCTCCTCTGTATCTCCGGGGAGTCCAAATATAAAGTTCCCCCGGACAAAGAGATCCTTCTCCCGTAGAATTTCAGGTTCCGATAGTTATTCAGTTCATACAAATCAAATGCCGGCTCACTCAACTCCGAGAGATCGAGGATCCGTTCCCGGGGAGAGGTCCTGATCATTTCTTTGCCGGAATGGAATATAATGCCTTTCATAACATAAAGGATGCGGGGAGGCGAACCAAAAAGATGGAAAGATCACTCTTCCCTGAATTCATTACCGGAATGGAAGAGAATATCTTTGATATATTTTTTCCTCTTATCTTTCGCGGATTGATGATACGCGACAAAATTATCCGCTATTTTCTTAAAGATGAGGAACTGAAGACCGCTAAATATAATAATCGCGACCGCTGCAATGAAGACATCCCCTCCCCCGACAGCAATGCCCCAGAGATTGGCCAGGAAATGCAGAAAAAGAACAGTCAAACCGATCCCCGTTAAGATAAGACCCCAAACTCCTAACAGATAGATACGCCGGTAATTGAACTTGATCGTAAAGAGGACGATCAGCAGGTCGGAGAGTCCCCGCTTTAGCCTTGTGTACTTACTGTACTTCGAGTCCCCGTGGAGCCGGGGGTTATGCCGGATCGGCACCTCGGCCACCTTGAAGCCGTCGAAATGAGCGAAGACCAGGGCAAAGCGATAGAGGTCTCCATGGAGATCAAGCGCCTTCAGTACTTTCTTTCGGTAACATCTCATCCCGGAGAAGTAGTCCTTCAACCTCAGGCCCGTAGTCTGCCGGATGATCCAGTTGAAGAGGCGGGATGTCAATATTTTTCCTCCGGGATCCTGTCGTCCCTGTCGCATTCCCGAGACCAGGTCATAGCCTTCCCGCACCTTATTCACCAATCGACCGATGTCATCCGGATCATTCTGCAGATCACTGTCAAGAGTGGCGATGATATCTCCCCGGGCAATTGCAAACCCCTGTTCCAGGGCGGGCGTCTTTCCGAAATTTTTATAGAGGTGGATAACCGAAACAAAATTATTCTCATCAAAAAAAACATTCAGTATCTCTTCGCACTCGTCATTCGAACCATCATTAACGAAGATAATCTCGTAATCCGGAGTAAGCCCGGGAAGGATTTTTTTTAGCTTTCGAAAGAGCTCCGGCAGATTTTCCGATTCATTATAAACCGGGACTACGACGGAAAGACTGATTTTTTTATCATTCATATCACTTATTATATTGTCAAATATGCGGTTTTAGATAGACCTTACACGAAAAGGTTTTTCAAGTAATTTATAGATTAAGAAATATCAAATGATTAAATTAATCCAATCCCTTGATTTCGTAAAGGTTTTCATCGTGATCCCGGATGTAACAGAGAGGGCGTCCATCTCTCGGATGGTGCAGGACGACAAGTCCTTTCTCCTCAGCCGCTTTAAGTACTCTTTCCCGATCCGGCAGGAGCAAGCAGAGATGAGAAGTTTTTCGACCCGCTTTCTCCATCTCCGGACGGATAAAAACTTCGATCTTACTATCCCCGGCCTGGTATACCACCGCTTCACAGGAACCGTGTATCTCAAACATTCGCTCCATGAATTCTTTATCTATCTTAAACGAGTACGCCAGTTTCAATCCAAGAACTTCTTCGAAGACTTCCCGGCATCGCTCTTTTGAACTTACCTCGATACAGACATGATCAATCATATAAATTAGCGCCTCCGGCGCAAATTTGGGGATTAGGGGTTGGGGTTGGATCACCTTAAAATGTTGCCCATTCAGTAGTTTTATTGAAATTCCAAAGCAGCAAGATAACATTTTTATCTCTATTTAACATTGTAATCGAAAATAGACTCTTGTCTGTAATCCCTTGAAAGAGAAATTGATAAAATCAATATATTGTTATTTTGCTATCTGTTTGTTTATCAATCTAAATTTATGAATAAATCAGGTTAACGCATATACCCGAGAGCCCGCAGTTGTTCAACCAGTCCCGGAGGATAATCCCCTTCCTCTCCTTCCGCCGGGGGAGGGAGCGGGATCGGTTCAAGATTGTCTTCCCATTTCTGGATACGATCCTGCATATAATCAACTTCCGATAAGCGCTCCCGGGCCAGGTTATGTTTTTCTCCCGGATCTGAGTTCAGTTCATAGAGAAAGTAGAAACTATCCATATCCAAGCCTTCAGAAGGTTCAATATTATCACGGCCAGCAAAGGAAATACCACACCAAAAATAATAACCCACCCACTTAATATTCGGCCAATTCTCCTCAAATCTTTTTTAGAAATGCCATAATCAATAAACCGGTTCCAAATAAAATGGTAATGAAAATAACACACCGCGTAGAGAGACAACCAATCTGAATCCCGGCCGGGACGGCCGATGAAGAGAACTCAGAACTGCCGGCGGCTTGCCGGAGCGGCTAAAGAGATACCTGGTCAAGGCAAAAATCCGTTTTCCGGGCCATCGTGATGAATCGGGCTTTTCAATGCGCGAGCACCGCGCCACCAAACTGAGCGGCTTCCCCGGATGTGATAACTTTGGGTGTGTCTTCCATAAACCCCGGGGAACAATTCAATTTGATATTGTGTCAGTTGACTGTTATTTGATACCTTAATCAAACATGATCCGGATAAACCAGGGAAACAGTTCCACGAAGATGTTACGACGAGTAATCTCTGTGGCGGGGATTTTAGGAATCCATCACCTTCTCAGCCCTCAAGCCGCCCATGCCTACCTTGACCCGGGCACTGGAAGTTACCTCTTTCAGATCCTTATAGCCGGCCTGATTGGCGGGGCTTTCGCTCTCAAGATCTTCTGGAGAAGGATCTGGCTGTTTTTCAGCCGGTTATTCTCAAAGAAAGGGAATGATGACCGCGTTAATAAATGATGGAACGATTGCCTCCTCTTTCCGTGACCCCGACGGTTTCCTCTTCCGTTCGGGTAGGGTGCTCTACCGCCAGGTGAACAAGGTCTGCCGTCAGGATTACCGGCTTCTTGCCGACTCCGGTCTTTACCAGTCCCTGGTCGGCGACCATCTCCTGATTCCGCATCAGAAAGCCGACCTCGGTTTAGCCCGCACGGCAGAAGCTTTTAAGATTATCCGGCCCGAGACGGTCCCGTTCATATCCTACCCTTACGAGTGGTGTTTCAGCCAGCTCCAGGACGCGGCCCTGACCACGCTCGCCATCCAGCAACGGGCTCTAGAGCACGGCATGGTTCTCAAGGATGCCAGTGCCTACAATATCCAGTTTCTTCGAGGAAAACCTATCCTGATTGACACTCTCTCCTTCGCTGGCTACACCGAGGGGCAGCCCTGGGTGGCTTACCGCCAATTTTGCCAGCACTTTCTGGCCCCTCTAACCCTGATAGCCTACACCGATGTCCGCCTTGCCCGACTACTACGCGACTATATCGACGGGATCCCTCTCGATCTCGCGTCGCGCCTCCTTCCGGGCCGGTCCCGGTTAAAATTCGGGCTTCTCTCTCACATCCATCTGCACGCCCGCAGCCAGATTCGGCACGCCGGAATGGGGGCGCCCCCAACAGGGGGACGCGGGGTTTCTCGTCTGGCCCTGCGGGGATTGATCGACAGCCTGTCGTCCGCTGTCCGCGGCTTGCGGTGGAAGGCCGAGGAGACCGAATGGGCCGAGTATTATGACCGGACCAACTATTCCCCGGAAGCGATCGAGAGCAAGCGTCGCCTAGTCAAAGAATACCTTTCTGCGGCTAATCCCGACGTGGTATGGGACCTGGGAGGCAATATCGGAGATTTCTCCCGCCTCGCCGCCGCCCGCAATGCCCGGGTCATCTGTTTCGATGCCGATCCGGCGGTGGTGGAGAAGTGTTACCGGGAAGAGAAAAAGAGCGAGAAGAGCAGCCTTCTGCCTCTCGTCATGGACCTGACCAATCCCAGCCCGGCCCTGGGTTGGGCCGGCAGGGAGAGGGATTCGCTCGCGGCACGGGGACCCGCCGACCTGATCATGGCCCTGGCCCTGATCCATCATCTGGCTATTTCGAATAATATACCACTTCCGATGATCGCGGAATATTTTTCCAGCTTGGGAAGGTGGTTGATCGTCGAGTTTATTCCCAAGGAGGATTCGCAGGTTAAAAGACTCCTGGCCACCCGGAAAGACATCTTCTCGGGTTATCGAGATGAGGAATTCGAACGGGCATTTTCCGAATATTTCTCGATCCAGGCCCGGTCTCCAATCCAGGGCTCCCGGCGCATCCTTTACCTGATGGGACCTTCCGGGTAGAGCGCCCACTGAAAGCAAGACAGGACTGCTCACATAAGTAGGTTAGTTAACATGAAAAGAAAACCCGTCATCCATCCTTTCCTCTTCGCTATCTTCCCGGTCCTCTTCTTATATGGACATAACCTCCATCAGATCACTCCCGGGCGAATTGTTTCTCCCCTGGTCTTCCTGATCGTTCTGGCGGTTGTGTTATGGACAGCCTTTGGCCTCCTTTTGAAAAACCTTCGTCTAGCCGCCGCCCTGACCTCGCTCTTCCTCCTCCTCTTTTTCTCCTACGGTCATTTTTACAGTCTGGTTCGGGAGCTAACGATCGGGGGACTGAGGATCGGACGACACTGGTTCCTGATGCCCTTCTGGGCGGTCCTTTACGGATTGGGCTGTCTTCTCTGCTTCCGCGCGCGCTCCCACCCGACCGCGTTGACGAAATTTTTCCATATCACGGGGGGGGTTCTGATTTTGGTGCCGT